>OGIT01000149.1_pt1 | contig 50443 bp, 56 predicted proteins | sample 1571881 | NCBI WGS metagenome assembly OGIT01 (sample SAMEA2582101, study PRJEB24529) | metagenome | biome: Human gut stool | place: China | collected 2011 | reverse complement strand
GAGATGACAAATATGTTTAAAGAGAGGTTGGAAGAATATCGAAATACACTTCACTTAAATAAATCGGAAATGGCTCATAAGCTTAATGTAAGTGAAGGATATTATAGCCTTATAGAAAATGGAAAAAGATATCCACCATCAAAGGCATTTCTTGAAAAGCTTGTTGCATATAGTCAACTGCCAGAAGAACACTGGCTTTATGGAATTGATAAAAATGAATATATTAATACACGAGAAGATTTTAAATCCTTAAAAAAAGCACTCGATACAATTTTAGAAATTGGTTCATTTGCTTCTATTGATGACTTCTTTGATGAGGAAAATAATCCAAAAGATTCTCTTGGAAAATTGCTCATATCAGCTTTAAAGTCAGACATAAGCAGTCTTATTGCTAAACGAAATAATCTTAATTTATAAGAATTGCTAAAATACCATATCATCTCCTAAATAATCTTTGCAAAAAAACCTTTTTAGCTGTGCTTTACTGCTAAAAAGGTTTTAAAATAGTGAATTTTCGTTTTATATTCAGCTAATGTATAAAATATTATGGTTGGATAAATTTAATAATTCAAGATAAAATCAACCGCTTTAATCACACCACCACTACTTTTTATTTTATCTGAATATATCTTGAGATTTTCTTTAAATGTATTCTCTTTAATAATTTCTCTACATGTTTTTAAAAGAAATTCTTTATTAAAATTCTTTATGCCTGGATTTAATGCACATCCTATTTCAGAAGCTTTTTCTGCATTAAAATAACGTTCGAAATGCTTTCCAGGGAAAATAATTGAAGGTACTTGATTTTCAATACATTGTACAGTAGTATTTTGTCCACCATGGTGAATAGCTATATCTGCCATTTTTATAACCTTATCTGATGGAACCATCTCCATAAAGTATACATTACTATTATTGTAATTTTTATCACTTTTAAACTGAGGGGTTCCTCCTCCTGTTACTATAACATCAAATTCAGAACTTTTAAATGTATCTAAAATTATCTTTTGATATACATCTGGTTTTATTTCACCAACGCTTAAATATACGTATACTAGTGGGTTCTTCTTTATAAAATTAAAATCTGATTTTATAAAATTCTTAGGTGTCACTGAACCTAAGTATATATACTTTGAACTTTCCTCTAAACCTTCCAGTTCAGGTATGCTTGGAATAAAAATTTTTTTACAATAATATTCGCCACTAACAAGTTCACATATATTATCTATAGTTTTCAAATTTAAACTTTTTAAGAGTTCATTATACTCTTTTTCATATCCATATACAGTTTTATTAGAAAAGCCATAGTAACAGAAATCTTTTTTACTTGCAGTCCCACCTGTTGAAAAATATGGTATGTCCATCTTTTTTGCAACTATGGGCATGACTGTTTCAAATTCCCCAAATATAATATCTGGCTTAAAGCTTTGTACTAATTCCATTTCTTCTTTAAATGTATTCTGTACATATTCTTTTGATATAATACCTTTAAGCCTTATTACATCACATAAACTTTCTATAGATAAATTCGGTTCTGGTAAATCACCTTTAATACGGCTATTGATATCTTGATTCAATAATTTTTCTATATTAAACTTAGGCTTATATCCTTGTACCACTTCATATCCACTGGATAGAACATAATCTGCTTCTCTTCCGGCAGCTCTAAATATTATTCTACAGTCTTTTTCTCTTTTTTTTATTTCATCTGCTATTGCAATTAATCTTGTTATAGTTCCTAAAGCTTCAATAGAAGCTATTCCTGGAGTAAATAATATTTTTTTCAAATTAACCTCTTCCTTCCTAATTAAAATCACTTTATTATACTTATGACAAAACCTAAGAATACTGTAACTTTATATTTTAGCTCAACCTATGAAAGTTTTTCTATTTCAAAACTTAGATGTTATTTAATACTTTTTACTTATAAAACAAATATCTCAATACAACAATATACTCTATACTAGTATATATAATACTACTATATTTTATAGTAGTAGGACAAAAAATATGTCTCTCAATATATTAATTTATTAGAGACATCAACTTATTAATTGTAATAATCAAAAACTTTTTCAGACCATTTTTCTAAAACATTATAAAATTCGTTATATAAATCTAATATAAGAAATTCTGAACCTGATCTTTCTTTGTATTGTTTTTCATGGTTATAAACAGACTCTACAAATGCTCTACGTTCTTCTGCCTTATTTTTAAAATTTTCAATATATTCTTTTCTTTTTTCTTCAGGTAAATTTTCTATATTAACTAAAAAAGCATTAAAATCCAAATAAATATTTCCTATATGGTTTGAGCTTTCTTCCATTAGTTGATTGAAATATAACTTTCCTTTTTCATTCATTGAATACAATGTTTTTTCAGGCATTTCACCTTCTTTAACAGTTCTTGAATTTAAATATCCATTATCACGTAATTTAATTGTATTTTTATAAATTGACGGAGTACTGATTTTTAACCACTTAGTAATATTCCATTTATCAAATTCTTTAACCATTTCATAGGCACTTTTCTCTTTATTCTGCAAATACCCAAGTATTATTAAATTTATTGAAGACAATTTAATCACCACCATATTTTATACTACTATAAAGTATAGTGGTGTATTTTTTATTTGTCAATATAATACTCTAAATCACAAGTACCCTGTCTTAATTCATGTAATCTTTCCCACACAAGTCTAATTCATCATTATATATTAAAAGCCCTAAATCATAAACTGAAACTTTAAATCTCAAATCCATTTCATCATCATTTAAATAAATAATATCAATTTCTCTATTGATACTATTTCTAATCTTATCTGCTATGTCCATGATACATATCAGATTTATTTTTTCAGATGTTAATATTGCAATCAATATTAACATCTGAATACTATTGAAATTCATCTGTTACAGTGCTTCCAAATATGATTACACTATTGATATTATTTTCCTAAATATATCTATGAATATCTCTGGTTTAAGAATTTTCATAATCTGACTCTTATCATAAATATCATTCTGTGCTGAATCCATATCTGCACCTACTACTAGTTTCTCATAGCATAGTTTTTAATATAAATTTTATGAGCTATTTGTATTTAATAGTAAAAACATGCCAGAAGACACTCCTATTTTGTAAAAAGAAAAGTATTTAATTCTACAGTCAATGATATTTTGTAAAGCGTTGTAAAACTTAATATATTTGTAATCTTATTCGCGGTTTACGACACCCATATGTCAATCTAAAACTAAATATTTATTTAATAATACACAAAACTTTACTGCCTGATTACTGGAGTTGTCCATTAACAATATCAAAATATTCACTTTTTAATGCTTTTGCATTATTAAAGTTTAATTTCACTTTAATTTTAGTTGTGAAATTTAGATTTGGTGTACGCTCTATATACTGCTGCAATGCATTTAGTTCAGGCAGTAAGTAAGCATTTTTATGACAAATCCATTTGCATAGAAAATTACATTTTCCGCTACATTCCTTTCCTTTGCCAATTTCAATTTCTATAAATTCTTCAGCAAGGTTAAGTGTAGACGACACATCTTTGCAATTAAGTCCTTTAACATTGGTTAAGTTTGAAGTATTTAAATATATTTGTACAGTAATAGTTTCCAGAAAGTTTTCACGCTTTAATATAGACATGAAATCATCAGTAGGAGAGTCTTTACTTCCAAATGTATATTCTGATTTTATTTCAAATTTATCAATTGCAGAATGTGTAATCCAGTGATATTGCGAAATTTTTGGCATATTAGCAATATTTCTATCTAAAATATCAAGGCTTACTCTATCTTTTGCTATATCTAATAAATCTGCAACTCGTAGTAATATCATCATATATTTTTCGCTGACTATCTCTGATTTTGCATTTGATTTTAATCCATAGATATCAGTGCAATTAGCTCCATGTGCAGCTGAAACAGCAGACACAATCGCTCTTATCGGCAAATCAATAAAATCTAAATCAGAAGTAGCTTTTATAAAACTTGCACTCGATGCTACATGTGTATCTCTGGAAACAGATTCAAAGTAATAATTTACCCTTTCAAATGCATCTTTCATAACTAATTTTACATTTGATTTGTTATCGAAATGAAATTCATCTAAATTAGCATCAGTAAATACTTCTTGTTTGAATTTTAAAAACGAGCTATAAATCTCATCTGTTTGTGAGTTGCTTTCAAGAAAACTATCAATACTAGGTTGTAAAATCATTGATATATCATGTAAATAACATGCTAAAAATAATATATAATAATCAATTGATTTAATTTGTAAAAAATCAAACATTTTGCATATATTCACACTAGATCTAATTAATTCTACCGAATGTTCTTGGTTATGTAATGTGTAGAAATACAAAAATCTTGATCCATTTCGCCATACACTTGATACATATTTATGTACTAAAATAAGATTATCAATTAACTCAGCCGATTTTACATGTGTTTTAAAAATATTCAATACTTCAATCAAAGAAAAGTCAACTTTTTCATAATTTTTAACTATAATACTATCAAGTATAGATGTTAGAAAAGTCACAAAATTTTGGATTGTTGTACTTTTATTTCTAATATATAACAAAATTCTAAGTTCATAGTATTTCAGAGGTCTTTTATCTAACTTAATGAATTCAATATCATTAGAAACGTCAATATTAAAAATTGTAGAAATATAACTATTCAGTATATTTCGTTTATATGTATTTGAATTCTTAAATATCGTCGTATTATAGCTATCAATTTCATCAAATCCAAGCCATACCTCTGTCTCTTTGGATAATATTAATTTTAGTTTTTCTACTACTATTTTTTCGGGCTTACGTGCAAAATTTCCAAGATTAGTCAAGGATATTTCTTTTAGTGTTGTGAAACAACAATTCGGATACTCTAAGCTTTTAGAAAAATTTTCTGAAAAATACATTGTAGCATCAGACAAATTAGGTGCTAACCTTTTGTCAAAATTTAAAAGTTCTTCTATGAAATCTTTCTTTTCATCATTAGGTATTTCATCTAAAATTAATGCAGCTTCTGATTGGAAAATATCTTCATCAAAATATAAAAAAACAGATTCAAAATTATCAGGTGTATCTAGTTTATTATTAAGATATTTTTCATAAAACCACTCCTTGATTTCTGAAATGTCATCAAGCTGTCTAAATTCTAAAATTCTCTTTCTGTAACCAAAAAATTTCTTGTAGCGAATTAGTGACTTTAGATAAATTTTAAACGTATATGCTTCGATACTTGATGAACCTATCTTTTCAATATGTTTCTTTACATTTAATATTTCCTTTTCCAGTGCATCATATATATTTAGTATTTTATCAAGTATACTTACATCTTGCATTTCATCAGTTGTAGTATTAATTTCAAAAGATACTCGTGAAGCTTCAAGTCCAACTCCTACTAAAAATGACTTGCTCATTTTAATAGAACTTTCTATTTTAGCCGAATAGCTTTTTTCTTCTTCATGGACTCGTACCATATACTCTATATTACTTTTTACACAAATCCTATTTTCTGTATATTTTGATATCTCGGTTGCAATATTGTTGTTTAATTCGTTAAGTGATTGTTTGAATTTTTCGGGACTTGCATTTTTGCTGTTTGTATAAATAACAGAATCATCAACATAGTAGAATGATTTTCCAGGAAACATTTTATCAAATTCTTTTGATATTGGTATCATTGCTATATTACCAAAAAAATATGATTGTGGTAAACCTTGCGGTATACCAATATTTCCCACACTGCTGCCTTTTTGTGGTATTCCTATTTGCTCATCCTTGAGCTTAGAAGTGCTGAAATATTCATTTATTTCATTCTGTGTATTTAAGTTTGAAACATTAAAACACAATAATTTTTTAAGTATTTGCTTAAAAAAGCGTTCATCTTCTCCAGTGTAAATTGATGAAGTTTTTTCTGAAATAAAGTTATAAATAAAACTTGGGTCAACTGAAGGGAAAAATTTTTTTAAGTCTAAGGCAACTTCATATTTGTATGTCTTATTTCTTCTGATAGATTCATAGTTTTTCATCACATCTTCAGTGTATTCTTTATATTTAACTTTCCAATCGTAAAAAATATTTTCATATTCACAAGACGGTAAATTTCCATAAAAATTACTAGGAAGAAGTTGACTTAAGTCAGAAAGTTGACGTTTATCATCTTGTTTTGTAGAATACATGATTATATTTAATATGCTAACCATACATATTTGTGTTATTAAATCAGCAGTATGAATGGGTCTAAATTCAACTTTGTCACTTTCTTTATCATACTTTTTGGCTTTAAAAAACACTTGAATATCAAATTCTTTATCCTTTAATAGAATCTCATCTAATTTTAATCTACAGTCTTTTATTACACTTTTTATTAGATGTTCATCATATTTATTTTGTAGTTTATGATACAATTTTAAATCCTTTTGAGATAATAGATTTTTTTCGAATACATATGATTCCAAAGAATAAATTGCTGAAAAAATATTTGTATCACTTATTACTATTCTATATAATTTGCTATTCTCCATCATTTTCTCCTAATTCCGAGTTATTCTTTGGAGCCAATGCTTTTTTCACCATAGAAAATAACTCTATTTCTTTATAAGAGTTGTTTGATTTAATTTTTTGGTTCTCAAAATACTCACTTTCTATTTCTAAAGAATCGCTATTCACATTCACTTTCACATATCTTATTGAAATATAATCAGAGTCTAATTTAAAAAGATTAAATTGATCTATTAAGTTGTTAAAATAATCATATTTATCAAAATTTAATAGAAGTTTGATTTCAAAGGTTGGGGTCAATACATAAAGATTATCAAAAATTATATACCATCCTTCTAATGAGTCATAGTTAATTGAAATCTTGTTTTTAAACTGAGTAATTAAATCCTTTTTCTGATTATAAATGTTAAGCTTTTCTTTAAAAACTGTAACAGAATCTGTTAAATATGTACCATTATACTTAAAATTTGGATTTGAAGAAATGTATTCGCAAAAAACATCTAATAGATTAGTATCTTCGATTTGATCACCAGTTAGATTGTTTAGCTTGTTGATATATTCGCTAAAATAACTATTATTTATCATTATTTATATTTTCTCCTTCTAACTTCATATTTTTATAACCTTTTATGTCATCACAAGTTCATTTTATTGTCTTTAAAATCTTGAAGAATATCCATATGCATTATAAAATCGTTTGAGATTCTCATCCTTATCATTATGTAGCAAATGATAAAAGTCTACAAAGAATTTTTGTGTTTTATCATCTATTAATATTCTAGGGGGAAAAGTATAGTATGAAACCTTATATCAATTATGTACAAGTTGCTTTTTGTATTCACCAGCTAATAACTTCACCAATTTTACCTACTGATTAAATTCATTATATTACAGCAATTATAATTTTTCTATAAAAAAAGCTATATATTTCAAAACCCAATTAAATTTTGAAATATATAGCTTTAAATGTTAGCACACTCAATAATACACATATGCTTTACTCCTGTTATTTGCTGGTGTTTCTATTGCCAGTATAGCACAAAGATTAGGTCATTCCAGTATGACTAATACTCAGAAAACTTACCTGCACACTATCCATGAACTTGAAAATAAATATATTGATTTAGTTATGCTTAGATCCACTTGAAAAAAACTTTTTAGCAAGTGCTCTACTTTACTAAAAAGGTTTTAAATTTATGTCCCACAATAAGTTTTATAAGTACCACATGATGTTTTAGGTACAGTAACATAATAATCATTTTTTACAGAATAATCATATGGCTTTGTAATAACATCTAACAGTTTTCTCATTACAGTGTAATCATTATTTTTTACTGCTGCCTCTAAAGCTTCTTCTACACGATGATTACGTGGAATTACTGATGGATTATTCTTTCTCATAAGTTCTCTTGATAATTCTTTTGATTCTGCCTGTCTTATAAGCCTTTCCTGCCACATTTTATACCAATTATTAAATTCCTCTTTACCATATAATTCTGTATCTTCAGTTTTATCCATAGTTAAACTTCTAAAAGTATTTGTGTAATCAGCATTATACTTTTTCATAATATTTAACAACTGGTTAATTAAAGTTTCATCATTTTCTTCCTCATTAAATATACCAAGCTTTGCTCTCATTCCAGAAAGATAATTTTCATTATATAAAGTAATAAATTTTGATATTTCATTTTGTGCTAATTTGACTGATTCATTTTTATCATTATGTAAAATGGGTAACAAACTTTCAGCAAACCTTGCAAGATTCCATACTGCAATTTTAGGTTGATTTCCATAAGCATATCTTCCATTAACATCAATAGAACTAAATACTGTTTCAGGATCATATTTATCCATAAATGCACAAGGTCCATAATCAATAGTTTCTCCACTAATTGCCATATTATCGGTATTCATTACTCCATGGATAAAACCAACTAACTGCCATTTTGCAATAAAATGAGCCTGATGCTTTATTACTTCTCTAAGTAATAAAAGATATTTATTTTCCTCATTAATTAATTCTTTAAAATGTCTTTCTATAGTGTAATCAGCTAACTCTCTAATTTCTTCAACTGAACCAAATTTTGCAGCATATTCAAATGTACCTACACGTATATGACTTTTTGCAACACGAGTCAGTATTGCACCTTTCATAAGACCTTCTCGAATTATATTTTCACCTGTTGTAACTACTGCTAAGCTACGTGTTGTTGGAATGCCCAATCCATTCATCCCTTCACTGATAATATATTCTCTAAGCATGGGTCCTAAAGATGATTTTCCATCTCCACCTCTTGAATATGGAGTTTTACCTGCACCTTTAAGCTGAATATCTACTTTTTCACCTTCTGGTGTAATATGTTCTCCTATTAGAACTGCTCTTCCATCACCAAGAATTGTAAAATATCCAAACTGATGTCCTGCATATGCTTGTGAAATTGGTGTAAATCCTTCTAAAGTCTTATTTCCTGATAGTATCTCTACTCCTTCTTTACTTTGTAATACTTTTGCATCCAAGCCTAACTTTTCTGCTAATGAGTAATTTAATACTTCTAAGTGTGGTGAAGGTACATGTTCAGGATTCTGTATCGTAAAAAATATTGATGAAAGATTTGCATAACTATTTTCTAACTTAAATCCAGCTTCTTTTGATATGTTTATATGTTTCATAGCGTTATGCCTCCTTTTATTCTCTAATTATAGTTTTCCTAAATAAATAGATACAATACTAAAATTTTAAGTATATTCTTTCATCTTTGTCTTTAAATTAATTTTATAAATAAAACCTTTTTTCTCTAAAATATATTATCAGAGACAACAGGTTTCATTATGCATAATATCTTTAAATAGTATTTATCTTTATCATAAAAATTTAGTTGCAACTCCATCAGAATCAAATTCATATCCATAAAGAACTGTATCACGAACCATAACGTCATTGTTGTAAATAAGATAAATTTAGCCGCCACACTGCTGAACATCATGTTCCATAAAATAATCTCCACATACCGAATTAGCCTGCGACACTCTTGTAACGTAATTAGTAGAAATTCCAAACCCTGTATAACCTAAAGACTAAAGGAACTATTATTATTGTATAATTTGACTCATACAATAATAATACTACTCAATATACTTGATGTATTATCTACAAATTTAAAAAGTTATACTCTAGTTCCTTTGCAGGTAATGGTTTGCTAAATACATAACCTTGAATTTCATCACAGCCAATATCTTTTAAAATATTCACCTGTTCATAATTCTCAACACCTTCAGCAATTGTAGCTACCTTTAAAGATTTAGACATTACAACTATTGCTTCAACTATATGATTGTTGCTACAATCTGTTGAAATCTTATCAATAAGCTCTTTAGCAATTTTTAAACGGTTAAATGAGAATTGTTGAATATAGCTTAATGATGAATATCCTGTACCAAAATCATCTATTGAGGTTGAAATTGACAAATCATTTAAAGATGCAAATATTTTCTCTAAAATCTTTTCACCTCTCATGGCTATATTCTCTGTAATTTCAATATCTAGCCATTTTGGTTCTAATTTATAGGTATCAATAATATATTTTATTTTATTTACAAAATTTATATCACCAAGCTGTTTAGGTGAAATATTAATTCCCATCTTAAGATCTAATCCGTATTTTGTATTCCACTCGTAAATTTGTCGAGAAGCTTCTTTCATTACCCAGTCACTTATTTCTTCTATAACACCTATTTCCTCAGCAATTTTTATAAATTTATCAGGTCTAACATTGCCTTTTATAGGCGAATTCCATCTTATTAAAGCTTCAACTCCAACTAATTGGTCATTTTCAAGATTTATTTGTGGCTGATAATGAAGCTGAAATTCTTTATTGTAATCAGCATTTCTAAGTAACATCTCAATTTCATGTTTCTCCAAAATTATATCATTCATATAAGAATTAAAAAATGAATATTTATTATATCCTTTTGATTTTGAATTATACATTGCTATATCAGCATTTTTTATAAGAATATTTCGTGTATCACCATCTTCAGGAAAAGTTGTAACACCAACACTAATAGTTACTCGAAATTCATACGTACCAATATATATAGGTTCATTACAACAGTTTATCATATCGATTACTATATTTTCAATTTCGTCCTTACTATAATTTCCAGATATCATTAATACAAATTCATCCCCCCCTAGTCTTGCCAATATGTTATCTTTGTTATTTGTTATTGCAAGTCTTTTTGAAATTTCAATTAATACTTCATCTCCTACATCATGCCCATAAGTATCATTTATTGATTTGAATCTATCAAAGTCTATGTATAAAACTGTAATTTTATTACTGCTATTTTCACTATTTATCATATCATCTAAAGTATTTTTAAAATACCGTCCATTATAAACCTTAGTTATAGAATCATGATTTGAAATATACTCAAGTTCTTTATTTTTAAGAATAAGTTCCTTGGTACGCTCATTAATTTTTTCTTCAAGAATAAGATTCATATTTTTTTCTTTAATTAAAAGTTTTTCATTTTTAATTACATTTTGTACATAAATGCTTAAAATTTTATAAAACATATAAGTTAGAATTAGCAAAATTAATTCAGTATATTGGAAACCTTTAAAAATTATGAATATAATAGGGAATGTAAGCAACAAGAAACTTTTCTTACTTGTTCCACTATTTTCAAATTCACAATAAAATTTTTTTACCTGTGATTCATTTTTTTCCTTTAATACTAATAATGCTCCATATGCAATTAATAAAAATGATAAAATATACCCCGAATCTATTATAGAATTAGGAACATATAAATCGTAAAAATAATCATATGAACACAGCAAATCTATAATTGAGTAAAATCCTCCAGCAAAAAAAGTAAGATAAATTCCGCCTGGTATTCTTCCTTTTCGTATAGATAAAACTAAAAGTGCTACACTGCTTATTATAATACAATCAGATACCATGTATAGAAATAATATTAAATTATCCAAACTTCTAATAAATGCAATAAAACTATTGTGCATTAATAAATTCCAAAAAATAATTATACTTGAATATGATATTGCTACAATATCAAGTAAAAACTGAATTCTATTGAATTTTTTAGATATTTTAACAAAAAACATTAATACCGAAATTAAAATAAATACATTAGGAATGAGATACAGAAAATTAAATATCTTAATATTTGGGGGATTTACGACTAAAATAAGTTCACAAATTGCCCACGCTATATCTGACATGGTCCAAAATAATGCACTTAGACTTAAAAAGAGCCATATTAAATGCATACCAGTTGATTTTTTATAAACATAAAATAACATTATAAAAGCAATAATGGTTCCTACTGGAGAGAGAATATCTCCCCAAAAACTAGACTCATATACTGTTGATATAAAATAAATATTAAAATATATTATTATAGCAAAATGTATCGAAATTTTTGATTTATAATTCATAATAATTTATCTCCATGTAAAAATCTAAGAGTATCAAGCTGCATATTTACATTTTTATTTATAAATTCTAGCAAGTCTTTACCATTTTCTATACTACTTTTAAATGCTTGTTGAACTTTTGAAATAGTATTTTGAATTGAGTTCACAGCCTGTGATGATTGTTCGGCAAGCTTTTTTACTTCTTCTGCAACTACTGCAAATCCTTTTCCTTGCTCACCAGCTCTTGCTGCTTCTATTGCTGCATTTAATGCAAGTAAATTTGTTTTTTCTGATATGCTTGCAATAGTATCTGCCATAATTTTAATATTGTCTACAACTTTACTGTCTTAAATAGCTTTCAACATTTTGTCTTGCTTTTGTTTGTATAGTATGCCGGTCTCCTCAATAGCTTTTTTGCTATTGTACTTAACCTTTGTTGCTTTTTCTTTAAATTTATAAGAATTGTTACTTCCTTCTATTGCCTTATTAGAAAGTGCATTAATTCCCGAATCCATTTCTTCAACCGCTGCACTAATTTCTTCAGAAGTTGTACTTGCTCCCTCCATCTCTTGTGCAATATTATTTATAGCTTCATTAATATTTATAGCTGTTGCTGATACTTCTTCAACTGTTGCTGATAATTCTTGGCTTGATGCACTCATATCATGTGTTTCTTGTATTATTATTTTAACTAATTCATTTACATTTTTTTGAGCTCTATTTAAAGCTACACCTGTTTGTCCAAATTCATCTTTTCTTGTTATAAAAATTGGTACTGAAAAATCATATAGAGCTAAATTTTCAGCAAATTTTTTAATCTTCTCCAGTGGTTTAATTATATCTCTTGCAATTATAATTCCAAGCATAATTGCTAATAATATTCCAAAAATATTTAATACAAGCATAATCATCCTTGATTTTATGTAAGTTGAGTGATTACTTTCATTTGCTGCATTTGCATAATTTAAATTTGTTTCCACTACATTGTTAATGCTGTCAAACACCTTTTCTGTTATTGATTCCATTTCGATATATTGATTTTTTGCTTCCTGCAAATTATTAGAATTAACAGCATAAACTACACCTTTTCTAACATTTCTATATGACTCTAAATTATTTTTAAATTCTTCCCACTGATCATATTTTATATCTGAAATTATCTTATCAAATTCTGTTATATATGTATCATCCTCTTCTACAAGAAGATACTTCCAAAAGAATTTTTTCTTCATACCGCCTTATTTTTAATCTTTCTAATAATATTAATCATAATAGTCTTAATTTTCTTTGATAAAAAATTAATTAATAAAAGACAGGTTTAATAGCCTGTCTGTTTACTTACTTTCAATGTAATTTTTATAATTGGGATGCTAAAATTTTTATACTGATATTAAAATGGATATCAACGTCAGTGTAAAGTAAGTTTTACTTCATAGAATTAGAACTCATAACTTTACAATATTCAGCTATATCATTAGCTGCTTTCATAGCACTACTTAAAGCCCCTTGTACCCATCCGTGGCTAACTGAAACATGCTCTCCAGCAAAATATACTCTATTATCATATTCTGGTTTAGCTGATGCATACAAAAAAAGTTTTTGCTGGCCTGGCTTATTATAACAAACACCTCCATAAAACCCCTTTTCTTTATCCCAAAGAACAGTTTTATAATCTTCTACTATGCTATCTAATTCCCCTTCTTGTAAGCCATGAACATTTTCAACTTGTCGCTTTATTAATTCAAAACGTCTGCTTTCTTCTAAATTACCTAAACGAATAGCATCTTGATTCAAGTTATAGGATGATAATAAAATTCCTCTATTATTACGATAATTTTTCTTTTTATTAAATTTCTTTCTATTTTCTATCTTTCTACTATCATCATAAAACGGATACCATATACTTCCAACAACTTCATCTGTATAGGATCCTCCACCAATTATCTTTTCATGAGGTCCTCCACGTTGCCAAAACCTTTCCTTACATACAAATGCTGTCTTTTGAATTGATGCATAGTTAAGTTCTTTTATTGCTTGCATTTTTTCATTACTAAACATAGGATATATTTCCACATTACGAAGACTTGAAAATGGAATAGTACAAATTACAAAATCGAATTCTTCATTTTTAACTTCTAACGTTCTCTCATCTTTATATCTAAGAACTACCTTATTATTTTTATCTGATTTATATATTCCAATAACTGTTTTTCCATTTTTCAAAAAAACTTTTCCTAAATCTTCTGCCTTTATATTAGAATATTCTTTTGGATCTTTTTCCATCAAAGAATTATAAAATGCTAGTGGTATTTTCACATATCCATTTACTATCTCATATCTATAAGCATAATTCACTGTATACTCATCTTGAAGATTTTCAAAATAACTATTGTAGTAAAAATTGCCCAAAAAAGAATTAACTCCTGAGAGCATATCAATTGCACCTTTACTTAATCCCATTTCTTCAAATACTTCTCTAATATTTAAACTATCAAAATATTCAAGTATACGATTATAGTTTTCTTTAATCTCTATCAATTCTTTTCTTATAGACGGACTTATCTTTAAAAGATTCCTTGATAGTGTATATTTAAGCATCTCTTGCCAAGGTGTTCTTCTTTCTTCTGGTGTTAAATTAAATTCTGGATATATTTTTTCCATAACACTTTTTCCTTCTAAATCATTTCTTGCTCGTTTATTTCTAACATAAATAAACGTATTTTCATCATTCTGAATAAATGGTCTTGTTTTTAAATTAAAGAGATCTATATAGTGCCATACGGTTTCATGACTTATGGGTATTCTCATAGCTCCAAGTTCACCATATAACTTTTTACGTTTATCAAAATAATAAGTATAAATCCTACCTCCAATTCTACTATATTCAGTTTCAAATATTGTAATATTAAATCCAAGCTTTCTTAATTCAAAGGCAGAAGCTAGGCCAGCTACTCCACCACCTATTATTCCCACCTTAATTCCTTTACACTTTCCTGTTGAATTAATGTTGGTAATATCTATAGGAGGAGCAAGTAACTCTACTAAATTATCAAAATCTTCAGGACGGTTTACTTCTTCTAATGCAATTTTTAACATTTTTAATCTTTCTTCATATTTGGGATTAATTGGTGGTATATATTCATTACTCCTGACCAAATAATTTCATCTCCTTAATTATCGCTAAAATAACCTCTATATATTTATACTCTCTAACGGTTAAGTAAATACTTTTTTATAAAAAATCATTAGTATATGTTAATTATATTATGATTATAATTTCCTAATATTCGAAAAAAATTCCCAAAATCTAAGTCTTGGGAACATATAAATACACTATTAAATATTTTATTTGTAATATCGCTCACAAGTTCCATACCAACTTCTAAAATTTCTTAACATTCATTATACTTTTGCTGCAACTCCATCATAATCAAATTTATATCCATAAAGCACAGTATCATGAGCCATAACACCATTACTGTAAAGAAGGTATAATTTACTTCCATCTTGAAGCCAACCTGTTGCCATAGACCCATCCCTATTTAGATAATACCATTCATTTTTATATTTTATCCATTTAGACTGTACCATAGCACAATTATCATTAAAATAATACCACTTGCTTGTCTTACTGTCATAAGCCCATTCATTTTGGCGTGCTCTTCCATCATTATCTTCACCTAGGTAATACCAGTTTCCATCTGGATTTTCCCATTGTGTCTTCATATATCCTTTTGAATCAAATAAAAACCACCCTAAATTAGAATTATTATTGCCAATTGGTAACTTAGCCCATCCTGTTGGCCATGTTCCATCAGAATACTTAAACCACCATCCATTATTATCAGCTATCCATGTTCCATTGCCATAAAATGTACTCTGTCCTGTAAGCCCTTCAACAATAGCTGATGCGATTATTTCTGCATTATAAGCCTTATAATCTATTTCATTGTCAACAAAGCAACATTCAATAAGCATTGCAGCCATAGAAGTATGATTTAATACGTAAAGTCCACTACTAGTTTTATACCCTCTATTTGTAATACCTAAATTACTTGCAATAGAGCTTGAAACTTTTTGAGCTAAACTTGAAGCTGATGATCCATTTGTTGTATAAACTTCACAACCAGTTCCTCCCCCTGCATTAAGATGTATTTCAACAAAATAGTCTCCGCCTTCTAAATTAGCCTGAGAAACTCTTGTAACATAATCTGTAGAACTTCCAGAGTCTATCTGAAGCTTAATTGCTGTATTCCCTAGAGATTGAAGCTTTTTTACAACCAAAGGAGCTATTTCTCTTGTACAATTTGATTCATCCAATAACCCTACTGCTCCGCAACCTGTCTGTCCACTTGCTGTATGCCCTACAGAAATTAAAAATTTGCTCATATTCTATCAATCCCTTCATTATTATAATACATAATATGAAAAAGTAACCCTATTGCTACTATTACTAAGGCTACAATAAGGACACTATTTTAAATATATGTTTTTAGAAGAGATTTTTAAAATTTTCTCTACCTATTAGGTAAAATAAGAAAAGGCAATAAATTTTTAATCTTTATCGCCTTTTAATTTGCTAGATACTATTTATTTGTCTTATTCATCCTCTTTATTGACATGAACTACGCCACGTTTATGATGAGGTGGTGCATAGATAGAGTATACTTTAAGTGGTTTGTCACCTGTATTTATAATGTTGTGCCAAGTACCAGCAGGTATCATTATTGCAAAATCATCTTCAAACTTTTTTTCAAAATCCCAATTATCTTTGCTTTTTCCCATTTTGACTATTCCTTGTCCGTCCTCAATACGTATAAACTGATCAGTATCTTCATGAATTTCTACACCTATATCATCATTCACTTTAATACTCATCAATGTAACTTGAAGATGATTTCCTGTCCATAATGCTATACGGAAATTATTATTTTCCTTAGTAGCTTCATCAATATTAACTACATAAGGCTTTGGACCATAATCCTTAATCATACTTGTATTACTCTCTATATCACCTCTAAAGTCACATTTTGCTCCATCAAAAATCTTATTCTTTGGAACATATATAAACCAAGAACCGTCATCTATATACTTATCATTATTACTCATATTATTTAATCCTTAATATTAATATCACAATTATAGTATGCTTCTGTTTTTGTAAGTGTTCTATAAAGATTTTTTAACTATGAGTATACTTATCTACTATATCTTTATACTTTTTATATCTTCACACATAAAAAGCTTCTATTTAACTCTTTCATATTTTATGAACAAATTAAGCAAATATAATATTATAAAGCATGAAATAAATGCAATTACAGCTACTAATGCTAGCTTTATTACATATACTTCAATTTCTAAATTAATTTCATTTAAAATTATCAATGATATGAAGCAGCTAATAAATACACTTAATCCAGTAGCTATCCTATTATTCTTTTTATATTCTGCACTACAACTAGAGCAATGAATTTCATTATATTGTCTATTCCAAGACTTTAATCTCTCTTTATATAAAAATTTAGTACCACAATTAGGACAATATTTCACTGTTTTCCCCCCCTGACAATAAACTTTCATTGTCTTAACTTTTTAATATAAACCGTGTAAAATTTGTTATTGTACCAACTATCAATGCAGGTATAAATGCTATTATAAAACATACAATAATTTCTTTTAATTGTGCTGGTGCTGCTAAATTAAATGCAAAAATAGCTAATACTACTAAATAAGATATTATATAATTTAACTTTCTAATCTTCATTTTTTTCTCTCCCTATCAACTATTACGTTCTGTTAAGTTATATACACACATTACTTTTTTAATAACCAAAGTCATTAATTTTCCAATTGCTTCTTTTATTTTCCCTTATTAATATCCAATTATAATCTGAATAAATTGTATCTGCATTTAAAACAGGATTATCCCTTCCACTTATTAAGAATTAACTCCACAAAATTATACTATACCCCATTCATTCTACTACTATAATCAATAGCCCATTTACTCAATTCTTTTAAAATCGGCATAAGACTTTTCCCATCATCAGTTAGTGAATATTCTACTTTAGGTGGAACTTGATCATATAATATTCTATTAATCAATTTATCTTCTTCCTATCAAATATTTTAATTTTTAACATCATCATTACCAAAGCTGATAACAGTTGCCCCCATATCGTCTGGCGTATCCTTGCTGTCACATATAGAATATCTAATGCCATCATCTAGAACTGTTTTTGTTATTTTTGCTGCATATATTGGTTTTCCTCCTATTAATTCATTTTTATCAGAAGACACATCATACGATGTAGTTTTAATATATTTACCATCAGTTTCATATTCATCTAATTTATTCAATATAAATGTGCCATCTAATTTTAAACTACCTTTTATGACACGTACATAAGCTTCTTCACCAGAATTAAATGAATCAATAAATTTATCCAAATTTGATATATTGTATATTTCGTGCTCCCTACTATTATCTTTTGAAAACATTATCACACTACCATTTTTTAATGATAAATTAAAATCTTTAGCATCTTCTATACTAGGTTTATCTAAATTAATTAATTCGTTAAATGATAATTTTTTATTTTCCTCTTGATTATTTTTATTAAAATTACTTTCTACATTAGTTGAATTAATTTCATTTAAGGTTCCTTCCTGATTGTTTGTATCATTATGACCACTTCTATTTGCTGTACATCCATTGATATTTAGAATTAGTGTTATAATAATAATTGACAATGTCCATCTTTTCATACTACCTATCTTTTCCTTTCTTTTATATCTTTTCTCTAATTACCCTAAGATGATGTATATTAATTTTTTCACCTATATCTTATACTATTCATGATTATTATTACTATTTTTAAATCACCATTATAATTCACTTTAAATATTGTTCTGGATTTCGTGATATTTCTTCTACATCTGAAAAGAATAATGAACAGTGATATCCATCTGCAACTGCATGATGAACCTGAATTGTTAATGGCATAATAATTTTATTGTTTTCTTCAAAAAACTTTCCCCATGTTACCATTGGAAATAAAAATGGGTTACTGCCTTCATTGTTTACATTAAAAGATGTGTAATTAAACCAAGGCAAGCATGAAACAATAAAAAAATTATTTTGAAAGGTTGTCGTAAATTTATTGTCTTTTTTATAACTATTTAAAGAATTTTCCATATATTTATAGAATTTTATAAATACATTATCAAATGATGTATATAAATCACTCATCACTTTAGTCTTATCATTTAATACAGAATAACTTGGCCCAATTTCATCAAAAAATCCTAATCTACCTTCTTCATCAAATGACATTTTGAATTCTTTATATTTGTTTATAACTTTTGAAACAACCCATGTAAAAGTTGGATAGAATCTCAATTTGTTATTTTTTATGTACTTATAAAGATTTGTAATATCAATATTTACAGTTATACTGTATGTACATTTTGCATTATTAAAGAAATGATTAAAACATTCCCTCCTGTCCCAAGTATTCATATCAATTATATTAAGCCCCATAATTTACTCTCTCCCCATCTAGATAAATTTAATATTTTCTTAAACTTTCACTATATTACATATAAAAATACTTTAAATTGAATATAGTCATTCATTTATTAATTCCTTTATGTTCTGTATATAAATCATATAATATTTTAACATATTTTAGAAATAAATAACAATTAAGAGTTATTTTAATGGACTTAATAAAAAAATAAAATGCCCATTATAGAAACAGTTTTTTATTTTAACTGTCTACTATAAGAAGGAACATTTTATTTAGATATTCTTCATCTATGGCATCATAACTGTATCTATTACATGTATCACTCCATTTTTAGCCATAATATCAGTAATTATAACTTTAGCACCATCAATATATACTTCATTATTTTTTACTTCTATTTTAGCTTTCTCCCCATTTGACATTGTTAATTCCTTACCATTTAACTTTAATACATCTGCTGCAGTAAGCTTTTGAGGTGCAACATGATAAGTTAAAATCTTAACGAGAGTATCCTTATTTTCTGGTTTTAGAAGATCATTGACTGTATTTTGTGGAAGCTTTGCAAAAGCATCATCCGTAGGTGCAAATACTGTAAATGGGCCTTCACCTTTAAGGGTATCAACTAACCCTGAAGCTTTTAAAGCGGTTACTAGAGTTTTAAATCTGCCATCTTCACTAGCAATATCAACAATATCTTTTGAATTATTTTGTTGTTCTTGTGTTAAAGAAATAACTTGGGTTTGAGCATAACAATTTACCCAATTAATATTAAGTAACAACACCATTACTTGCAACATTATAAATATTCTAATTTTCTTTTTCATGATATAACTCCTTTTTTGTAATTATTATTTATCAATATTAATATGCACAGTTAATGTAGGATTTATTAATTAATGTTAACTTTTATTTTTTGTAAATTTAGTAATTCCACAAAAAAATACCCTGCTTTATTTTTAGCAGAGTATCTTTTATTTGCTTATTTAAATGTAATTTTATGCTTGAATATATACTTTAATTCTATTAATTCTCTTTTCTTTTATTTCATCTATTTTTAATACTAAATTATCATGCTCAACATTATGTTCATTATCAACACTTGAAGGAATTCTACCTAATTTATCGATCACAAATCCTCCTATAGTATCATAATTGTTAGCTTCGATATTTGTATGGAATTTTTCATTAAATTCATCTAAGGGTATTAATCCATCTACCATAAATATATTTGAATCTATTTTTTTAATAGTTGATACTTCTTCATCATATTCATCTTCTATCTCACCCATAATTTCTTCAATCAAATCTTCAATTGAGACTATTCCTGAAAATCCACCATATTCGTCTATTAATATAGCCATGTGTTTCTTAGAAGACTGCAATTCTTTAAATAATTCGTCAATATTCTTAGTCTCTGGTATAAAGTAAGGTTCTTGCAATATTGACCTAATCTCAACATTATCAAAACCACATTTTCTAGCCTCAATAAAGAAATCTTTCATATAGAGAATACCTATTATATTGTCAGTATCACCTTCATAAACTGGTACTCTTGAATACCTTTCTTCAATGAGTTCATCTATATATTCACTTAACGGAATATCTATATTAATTAAATATACATTAGTTCTTGGAGTCATAACTTCATAAGCTAATTTGTCATCGAACTCAAATATACTATCTATCATTTCTTTTTCAGTTTCATTTATTACACCATGTTCTTGTCCAACTTCAACCATTGACTTTATTTCTTCTTTTGATACTTTTTCATCTAAACCATCTACATTAAAGCCAAATAATTTTATAAGTAGGTTTGTAGATAATGATAAAAATTTTATAAAAGGCAATGTAACCTTTGATACAAATAAAATTGGTTTAACAGAAAACATAGCAATTGCCTCTGCATTTTGCAAAGCAATTCTTTTTGGAAATAATTCACCAAAAACTAAAGTTATATAAGATAGTATCACAGTAACTACAACTAAAGCTATTTCATTGCTATATGGAATACCAATGCTTTTTAATAATTCTCCAAAAGTCCCTGATAATCCAGTAGCTGCTGATGCACTTGAAAAGAATCCTGCAAGAGTTATACCAACTTGAATTGTTGATAAAAATTTTGTAGGCTCTTCCATTAATTTTAGTAATATAGTTGCTTTTTTGTTACCTTCCTCAGCAAGGTGTTTCACCTTATTTTTGTTAATTGATACAATAGCCATTTCTGCTGAGGCAAAAAATGCATTAATTAATGTTAAAATGACTATTAAAATAATTTGAGCTGTTACATTCGTAGGCCCGGGTTCGGTTTCCATTATTTTTCCTCCATTTAATAAAATTTAAATTAATAATATCACAAATTTATTTTTAAGTAAATATATGATAATTTCTGGTTCATTATTACTGCTAATACTTTAAAATTACCCAAACCATAGAATATCTGGATTTATTTATTCTCTATTTTCAACATTAATTTAAATCATATCTATTTATTAATAAAATTATTATTCAATAGCAATATATACCTCCATGTAATCACTACCATTTTTATTATATTCTTTTTCGAAACATGAAAGGATTTCTTTATTTTCTTTATGATGTAGTCCATTCACCTCCATATAACGCATAAGTGTTTTGTATGCGTTAGGAATTATTACAAATGGTGATTTAAATGGATCTTTAATTGTAATTATTGCATAAAGTTGATCTGACTGTGTAATTTTTTTGGAACATTCTATTTCTGAATGTTTAGGTATTATAAGTGCAGCTACATATCCATGCATATGGTATACATTTATTTGTTCCTGAGAAGTAAAGGGGAAATCCCAACCAATAATCTCAGGTTCCTTAATACCAGAATTAATAGCCCAATCATAAATATGTTTTTTTGCATCTTCTTCTGGCTGAGGACTAATCACTTCATATTTTACATATTGGAAGGAAGATACTTTTTCTACACGAATATTAGTATAAGCTTCATTATCCAAATCTATATTTCCTAATACCATTTCATCTAAAGAGCAAGAAAAAAGATTGCAAAGTGCAATGGCCTTTTCCATTTCTGGAAAGGCACAGTCCATTTCCCATTTTGATATTGTTTGCCTAGATACATTCATTTTTTCAGCTAATTCTTCCTGCGTCATTTTTTTATGCATTTTTCTAAGAAATTGTAAATTTTGTCCAAAACTCATTTTGTTACCCTCCTCTTTAATTCATATCTAAAGTATAGCTGATGAAAATTCAGAGGTACACCAACTTACATTTTCTATTTTCGAAATATACGCAACCTTAAGTTGCTGTATTTAATATAGTATATTTTCTATAATTTAAACTATTATTATTACTTAACTCTTCTATTAGCTCAAATATATATAATATTTCAATTGCAATACCAATTCATAAATTTTAAAAGTCATATTTAAAATATTCTTTAACAAAGTTAGCCATAGAAAAATCTTTATCTTCTTTACCTATATAATCTAAATCAAAATCATAAAAATATAGATATGCTATACTATTTTTTTCATCTGATGTACCTATGATTCCAAATGATTTAGGATATTCAATATTACTACTCTGAGTATCATCTATTACTCTAAACTTATAACTATTTATTGAAAATTCATTTTCAGTAATATAGTATTTTGTCTCATCGAATTTCGATTTAACTTCTTTCTTTAAAAAAACATAATCATCATCCAATTTATTCTTTTCATTTTCATAAGTATCGTCATCATAATTTACAATAAGAGCAATAGAATCAGATTCAAATAACACCATTGATCTATGAGTACTTACATATTTTATATCCTCATATTCTGGCAAAGACTCAAGACTCGGCATTACATCTTTTGCTTTTGAATCAATTTTATTATCCCTACTAAGATATTCTTTAATATTAGAATTTGAATTACTACATCCAACGCTACTACAAACAAACATTAATATAATAATAATTAAATATTTTTTTATAATATCCACCCCTTTATTACCTATAAATTATATTCATTAACCGAAAAACTTCCCCTTATAAAAGTTCTCGTTTCCAAGTTTCTTTGCTGTCAACCTGAACATAACACAACCATCTGGGCATACAAATTCCTTGCTATATTTTCCATTCCCACCTATGTTCTCTAAATCTCCACCACTTCGGACAGCTTCCATGATTGGAAACAAAATCATCATTACTTTTGAACAAATACCCTGCCCTTCTGTATTTACAGGACAGCCATATGTACAGATGTACTTATCTCCTACTTCTTCACCATTTCTACAATACCGCTCGGTGTGATCACTGTTAAGAAATCCTATTACCTCAATTTCAAATTCGTATTCCTCATCATACCATTTTTTCATTGTTACCCTCCAATTTCAATTTACCTATTTACTTATTATACCATATTTTACAACTATCGCTTTACTTCTCATGCATAACAGCATTATAGTAGCCAAGTTTATGGAAGTTATACCATTCTATGATGTTATTCTCTGGTACAACTTTTAAAGTTAACATTACTTCTTTAGCAAATTCTAAAGCTGCTGTACCATTTGCAGTAATAACGTTTTTATCACTTACAGCTTGCTGCATAATATATTTTTCTTCTCCTGTATAGGACTTTCCTGCCCATTCCTTTAAGTCATTTAAATCGTTACTTGTATGATTTACATTATTCAAAACCCCTACTGTACCAAGAAATGCTGAAGCATCGCAAATACCTCCTATCACTTTGCCTTTCTTAAAACACTCTTCTACTAAAGGTTTTACCTGTTTCGCCTTTTCATTTCTCCATGTCATTCCACCAATTAAAATTAAAGCTTCATACTCTGAAGGAATTGATTTAATATCATAATCAGGAACTGTATGAACCCCCCCTATTGATGCAATACTTTCATTAGTTAAAGATACTGTTTTAATTTCATAACTTCCATCTCCTAGCATATTAATACCTGATGATAGATAAGCTGCTTCCCAATCTGCATACTGTTGTAATATAACAAATAAAATAGTCTTCTTCATAATATCTGTTCTCCTTTAAATAATTCTTATTTTCTTAAGTATAATAAAATAACTATGACAGCTGTATGTCATAGTTAGGAAAATAATATCTTATTATTTATCTAATAAGTTCATAATCAATAGAAGATTCTATATCTGTTTTTTCTATTTTAAAAATAACAGGTCTTATTCCATCGTTACAAGAGCATATTGCAACACCTTCTTTTTCTATCCAATCTTCATAATAAAACTTTTCAGCACCATGAGATATAGCAAATACATATTGATACATTGCCTTCCATGCTTCATCACACAAACCCTCTGGTTTTGAATAATCTCCATAGAACAGATCTCCTACCTTATGCATAGGACACTTTCCAATGTTTTTACAACCATATTTTTTTGCTAAATCTTCATGAAAGGTTGTTTTTAATACCTCTATCTTACACTTTTTCATAAATAATCCTCTCCTTACATCTATGTTTTACTTATATCAGTATATGTGTTATTTTATATTCAAACAAGTATGCACTTTTAGGTAAAGTACTAACATTAAAGTTAGTATTAAGTTGTAGGATGGTGATAAAATGAGTATGAAAAATTTTGAAAAATCTGATTTAACTGACATAAAATCTACACCATTTGGATATACGCTTTCAATTATAGGCGGTAAGTGGAAAATGATTATAATGTTTTGGTTAATAGAACATGATGTATTAAGATATGGCGAATTAAAAAGATGTATTGGACAAATAAGCGATAAAATCCTTAATAACCAGCTAAAAGAACTGGAACGTGATGGTATTATTACAAGAAAAGAATATCCTCAAATCCCACCTAAAGTTGAATATTCCCTTTCCAAAAGGGGCTTATCATTAATGCCCATTTTAGAAGAAATGTGTAAATGGGGAGAACAAAATAAAATAAACTTATAACTAATGTCAGCACAATACTTGCTGACTTAATTATAACTTTACCTTGTAATATTCTCTCTCTCAATATGCATAGTTTTTGCAGTAAGAAATTGTTCAACTTAGAACAAATACTCCATCATCTTTTCAGGATTTTCTAAAAACTTTCTTGTTATCATGTAATTATGGATTTATGTCAATATAGTAGACAGAAAAAATCGAAAATTTATGCAATTTTCCTTGCTAACGCTTCGCATTGATTTGGAGTCATATAATTTATAGCAGAACGTATTCTTTTTCTGTTATACCATCCTTCTATATATGCAAATATAGCATAGCTTTTTTTAATATTTCATTTTCCTCTTTAATACGTGCCATTTCTTTTTTTAATTTCATAATTTCATTTACAGTAATAACTTCTTCATAATTAACTTTGATTTCTTTACCTATCTCAGTAACTGTCATTCCTTATTTGTATAATTCAACTATCATATCTTTATATTCTTGATCGTAGCACTTGCCTTTACCCATATTGGACACATCCTTTCTTAACTAAATATTATTTTACTTATGTCCACTATTTTATACTAACACCAGGCGACTTTAATATACCCACCAAGTTTTGCTTTTATAAAAAGAAAAACGGCAGCTTTGATTGTTATTTCAAAACCTCCTTTAGACTACTGTATTTTGTTAAAGCGCATAAAAATCCTGCCACCACAACAACGGTTTTTTTATTGCCGTTGGGCGGCATAGCTTACTAAGCATAAGCTACCAAGCATTAAACATTCTATTAAAACAACCTTTTCCCATCTGAAATATTTATATCAAGCTCTTTTGCCAAGCTAGTTTGCTTAAATGGATTTATTTTTTCCACTACGTTGTCATGTTTGAAAAGCGAGCCTGTATTTTTGAACCAAAATGTTACATCTGCTTTTACGCATTGTTCACGGATATTAAGCACCCAATCATAATCACAAACACGAGCTTCTCGCCCTGTTTCACCGCCAACAGTAACATGGTCTACACCATTAAGGTATGGTGTTAAGTCTATCGCCTCTAGCAGTGGGGCACAAGCAATAAAACGCCGCTTTATCGGATAGGATAAAAAAAGCGGAAGTCTATAATCGGCAAGTGTTTGATTTTCCACCGTACAGCCAATATTCACATTATCATAACCTGTACCCCAATCAGATGGAAGTGATACAAGGAAACGGTCAATTCTCTTTGTCAAAATCAAAAAATCAATATCTGCTCTTTCTTTGATGATAGACCAAATCTCTTTACGCCATTCATCTGCTTCAGGCAAGAAAAAGTCAGTCGCAAAACAGGTTGCAAGAATTTTGTTGCCTTTAATATTGTACTCGCCCTTTGCGGTTTTCCTTATCGGCCAATCGAATTTATCTGTTTTTTGTATGGTGTTTTGACCGTAACGTTTCGCATGTGGTCCATAAAAATAGCAATTTGTACAGCCGTCACTAATTTTGTAACAGCCTGTCCAAGGCTCCCAATTCATAGATGCCCTCCTTTATTTAGAGTAAAATAGCGGCTTTGATTTACCAAAGCCACCATGTGTCATAGCCCAAAGCTCGACGCGTAATGTTTTACGACTTCGATGGGAAACATTGTGCGTGTAGAAATTTCTTCTGGCGACATTCCTTGATTAAAAAAACGTTTGATAACCGTAGTCATATCCTCTGCAATCTCTACAATATGTTTGTCGGGATCATATACTCGAATGTCACGTTGCCCCCACGGATACTCTTTTATTTCATGTACCCATTGCAGGCCGGATATTCTTTTTAGTTCGGCATACACTTCATCTAAGTTTTCTACTTCAAAATAGACTTGGAAGCTGTGTGACTGCTCTTTCAAGCTATCTACTGATATTCCAACGAGTTCTGCATATCCTTGTTGCAGCGAAAAGCCCTCATAGGTCACATGCACGCCAATATCCATGACTGCATTTTGATGAAGTACTTTTTCATAAAAATACTTAGAAGCGGATATATCCTTAACCGCTAAAAGACAACCTTGATATTTCATTTTTCAATCCTCCTTTGAGGATATTATATCGTATATCTCTGTTCCGTCATAGTAAAAATCCGACATTGTTTTCAGATATTTTTGAGGTGAAACACCGCTGATAGCCTTGAAATCTTTATAAAAATGGGCTTGGTCAAAATATCCGGCTTGTTGCGATAATGTCGCAAAAAGGCAAGGCGATGTTTGAATGTGCTTTAATACATAATTAAAGCGAGTTAAGCGTGCATAGCTTTTAATATTCATTCCAATTTGTGTAAGAAATAATCGGTTTAGCTGTCGTTCGCTATAATGGGATTGTCTTGCAACTTCTTTCACTTGTATTTGTCCACAATTATCAGAAATCACTTTGGTTGCCAACAGTAAAGAGTCTGAAACAACATGCCTTTCCATGCGTCTGTACAAAACTTTTTCACAAGCATTTGCTAAATCAGTTGCTGTTTTAGACATTACGAACGCCTCAAATAATGACTGAAAAAGTTCGCTGTCAATATCCGCAAGAGAAAGACGTTTGCCTGCAAACTCCGCTTGACTCTGACGTGTGATTTGATACAGCCCGATGGGGGAAAGTTGGATAAGCAAAAGTACACGATACCCATTTGGCTCTACACCTAACAAAACAGGGGTTAAAGATGCTCCCCACAGTTCAGCAATGACTGTATTTCCATCAAATGCAAGTGACAGCGTTCCGCATGCGTTAGGCATAAGCGTATAATGTGCTACAAACATATCATTCGACGGAAATACGATGTTGTAATATTGAATATATTTCCTAAGCCCTACATGGGAGGGAAACATATTAAATTGTTTGTCATTCTTAATTATCAATTTATTTCCTCCCTTGTTTTTCAAGTAAAACTTCACTACATTCATTCAACATTATCATTTCTTCAATTCTCTAAGTCTGACGAATCTTTTATCAACAGGTCTTTCTGTATCTTTGAATATCATATATGCGACAATCGTCCATTTGCTCTTTTTATCTATAATTATATGCAATCTGAGTAATAATAGCAATTGGTAGTTTGTAAACAATGTGCTCTATTCTGACCTACGGACAGTTATTTTCAATATATTTTAATAATTACATAAAATTATACTCCCTGTAATTTTATATGATTAAATACAGAGTTTAAATTGCATTTTATGTAAAATATAAAAAATATGTAAGCGTTGGGGTTGTGGACGTTACAAGTGTATGTTGTCAACGTAATAATTATCCATTAGCTTTCAGATAGTATTCACTGAGATTAGAATAGTAACATCTTTTAAACTATTTATATCTGGCTCTAAAAAGACTATATATTACAACTTTTTTGCCTTTTAAAAATTTAACTGCACCTATTAATTTATTCTTCTTATCTTTAGTACATGAAGTACCTAAAGTTATTATCCAGCAATAAGCTATTGAAATACATAGATACATCATTTTTATTTTACTTTCCTCATTTCCCCTAGAATAGCAATCTTTTAGTTCTTGAGATATATTAGATAAAATTACCGAACGTGAAACTATAATTCCTATTATTACAGCAACTAAATTATTTAAGCGAGTTGATTTTAAAATCAGCATTTTTTCTAGCACTTGTTTTAATTCTGTAGTAATATATTCTTGATCATTGATCATAAAAAAAAACACCTTTAGTTAAGATTGTGTTGTTGCAAATCAATTTTACACTAAAATAGGTGGTTTTTTTATCTTTTCAAATTAAATTTCTTCTTAAAATATGAATTTCCAATTATATAGCTATTAACTGTCCGTAGGTCAGCCCTCTCAATATGCATAGTTTTTACAGTAAGAAATTGTGCAACTTAGAACAAATACTCTATCATCTTTTCAGGATTTTCTAAAAACTTTCTTGTTATCATGTAATTATCAGTCTTCTTGTACGGAGTTTTCACAATTTCATCATTATCAATAACAAATATATCCGCATCTGGATACGCCATTAATATAGGAGAATGAGTTGCAATAATAAACTGTGATTTTTTCTTTACCAATTCATTAATAATAGTAAGCATAGCCATTTGCTTTATTGGAGATAGTGCTGCTTCCGGTTCATCCAATATGTATATTCCATTTCCGCCGAACCTGTTAGTCATAAGCGTTATAAAACTTTCTCCATGTGACATATTATGTAGAGATGTACCACCATAACTATCTATAATTGGCCTCCCCATAGAACCTTGTGAATCAAGATTTTCTATTTCTGAAGCAACATTATAAAAACTTTCTGCTCTTAAGAAGAATCCATCCTTAGGTCTATTTATACTTTTTACTACGTTAATATATTTATATAAATCTGAATGAGTTTCCATTGATGAAAAACAGAAGTTTCTCGTTCCACCTTCTGCATTAAATCCCATGTTAACAGCAATAGCCTCTAGCAAGGTTGATTTCCCACTACCATTTTCACCAACGAAGAATGTAACATTACTTGATAAACACAATCTATTTAAATTTTTTACTACATGTAAATTCTTAATATAGCTTTCTTCTTTATAAATTTCTTTTTTGAGTCCAATTTCTTTTATATACAAATTATCATACAACATTAATTTGCCACCTCATTTATGTCTTGTTCTAATAAGTAATTAGCTCATAAGAAATAAAAATTATTCATAAGTTATTACATGTTTGATTCCAGGCTGTAAATTTCCTATTTCTTTTTTAAGAAAAGATGGATAAGCTGTGTATTTATCAATATCCTTAATAGGAATCCAGTGCATTTCTTCCCTAACACCTTGAGTATAGCTATTGCTATTTAATTCTTGTGACCCTCTTGGCTTCATTATATAATACAATGCAATTTCATGACATTTCATTCCATCAAGAGATCCATCCCCATCAAAAAAATTTTCATGTATAAATGCAAGTCTATCTACTTCATATGCAACACCTGTTTCCTCAAAAACCTCACGTTTAACTGCATCTTCAGCTGTTTCACCCATGTGAACTCCACCACCTACAGAGTAAAAATACTTATCTCTTGTGTTTCTTACAAAAAGGATACTGTCGTTTTCAATAATTATTGCAGCTGCCCTATATCTAAACCAATTATTTTCTTTTGTAAAACCACAATCGTATTTCATAATTGCTACACCTCTACTAATTATAAATTTTAATATCTCTCTAAATTCCCTGAAACTGCTTTTCTTAAATCTGAAATATAAGTATCCTGCTGTTTCTTTAAATACATACCTACAAAAGGTTTCATTATCCATTTCTTTGGAATTATATTTTCCGTAAAACTTATCTCCGTCTTACCATCTATCTTTGAGAATAGTCCTATCCAATGTCCAGACATATTATCGTTCTCCATATCAAATTCATATCGTTTCATAGGCTCAATTGCAGTGATTGTAAAAGTTGTAGCATACCCGCTTCTTGTATACTCTATGAATTTTTTTCCATCTTCTAAAATTTCTATTTTACTTAAGTCACTTCTCCATGAATAATAATAAAGAGAGGTGACTATTTCCCACACTCTTTCTATATCCACTTGTAAAGTCGCTTTTACATTCGATATTGCCATTTAATCCTCCTGTAAATTATACTATTTCAATGCTATAGTCAATATAATTACTATAATAATATCTCCATTACTTATTTCTTCTAAAGATTATAGGTATAAAATTCACATAAATACTACTCAAAAGTGCACTTACTATAATACTTAAGTAATTGAGCTCATCATAAATACACTTCAATAATTGTTTTCCATATTCAATTGAAAATACAAATGATATGAATAATAAAATGAAAATGAATTTAACATACTTATGTTTTTTTACTATGGATTTATTGAATAACTTATTATGAACATCTGTTTTTCTAATTATCAAATCAAATATAGCATAAAAAACAACAAAAATTATAAAAAGAACAATCAATGTACTTTTCCTCCTGTAAAAACTAAATATACTTTTCAAACCTGCATTGTTCATGAATCTCTTTTCCCAAAAGAGTAATTGCTTTTTGAGGACAGAGGCTTATGCATCTATAACACATTGTACATCTATCTTCTGCAACTGCCTTTTTATTCTTTATTGTTATATTTTTCATTGGACAACTCATTGAACAAACACCACAGCCAACACAATCATTACTAATCTTTATCTTATCTGAATATCCTTTTGTTTTACCATAAAACCAAAGTCTTTGTGCCAAAAGACCAGCTATATGATATAAAATATTTATTCCTTCTTGTGGATATATTCCTCTTTTAATTGCTTCAGCAGTCTTTCCTATCTTTTTATCTGCTTTTATTACAATCTTCTTATTTTTTTCAACAGTCTTTTTTAACAGTTTAACATCACACACTGAATCTGGCATATGAATATGTAAACCACCAAGTATTATAGCTCCATACTTTTTTAGCAATCTTACGCTACATCCAGCCCCATCACCACTAAAAGCCCCCATTGTTGCAACACAAATAACCTTTTTATCTTTCCAAATCATAGAATTTCTTCTTATAAAATCCCTAACCATAAATGGTGAATTAGAATACTGAACTGGATATCCCAGTATGACTGTATCATTTTTTTTAATTTCTTCAATAACATTATCATCCTCTAATGGAATAGTCTTTGATTTAGAATCCATTAAATACGCTAATTTTTCTATACAGTGTTTTGTATTGCCTGTACCACTTAAATATACCCCAATCATCTATTTACACCCCTACAAATTCAAATTTGTTCATAACCAATTATAGCATATTTTGTAAGTATATCTTAGCTACCGGATTTTATTTCATATCCATTGTCTTTAAGAACATTAATTGCCCTATCAAAGTTCTCTTTTTTAGTAAGAATATAGTCAGTATTATATGTAGATATTGCAAATATTCCAATTTTATTTTCTGCAAGTAAACTAGATATTTTTGATAATATTCCTATAAGGGAAAAGTCCAATACTCCCTCTATTCTGAATGCTTTCCATCCATTGTCACATTCAATTATATTTTCTGGTACTAAATCAGTACTACATACTAATGAAAATTCCTCATCTGTCTTTCCTATAAAGCAAAATTTATCAGAATAATCAATCTGTGATAAATCCTTGACTTTACATACTGAAAAATCTTGATTTATTATTTTTAGTTCCATTTAATTCCCTCCAATTTCTTAAATCGTAAATTTATTATTTGCAAAAAAGCATCCATTTGCACATCTTCTAAGACCTAATGATGTACAAATGAATGCTCGCTACATTCTTACCCGGTGGTAATCTTTAATTCAATATATCACATTTATGGAAAAGAAATCAACTTGTATTCCTTCTTCCATACAAAATTTGTTGTTTACTAAAAAGCTCCCTACATAATTACATTAAATCTGTACTACGTGGTTCTCTCTTAATCTTGCTAGGAAAATTCTTTTCAAAGCTTTCAAGTTCATCATTTCCTATGTAAAAGCATGAATCAAAATCATAAATACCACACATATTTTTCAAATATCCATCTTCAAGTTCTCTTACCATAAAAAATTCAGCTTCATCCTCTTCTGACATTCCTGGAAGCAGTATTTTGTATTTACTTGCACATTCAAATCCAAATTTATTATAATAATTTGAATCTCCTGTTATTAAAACTGCTTTAAATCCCAGTTCTTTTGCTTTAGCCATAGTATAATTAATAAGCTTCTTTCCAATACCACTTTTCTGATATTCTGGATGTATACTAATTGGACCAAAACAAATAATATCTTCACACATCTTTTTATCAGTTCCAAAAAACATTCTACTGTATACTATACTTCCTATAATCTTGTCATCTTTTAATGCGACATAGTCCAATTCTTTTATAAAAGATTCTGCATTTCTTAATTTATGCAAAACAAGATGTTCATTACAGCCGGGTCTATAAACATCCCAGAATGCTTCTCTTGTTAAATTCTCAACTTCAAAAAAATCTTTTTCATTTTCTAATCTAAATTTCATTTAGTTTTCATCTCCTATAGTTAAATCCATATGGTATAATCCAAGTATAACATATTCTTAGAGTCTTTATTTTAAAAAATTTCTGCTACTCACCTCTTATTAATTCAGATAAGCTTATATATGGATTTCTATATCTGTTTTTGTTTACTGTTGAATTTCCTATATTTATTGCTTTCTTAGGACATATGTTGATACATGCCATACAATCTATACATTTCCCATTCCATTTTGGTTTATTATCTATAATTGAAATGTTTTCTGCTGGACATATCTTTGTGCATATTCCACATCCATTACAGTTATCATTCGAATTAAATTTTTTATCTTTATTTTTTAGAGTATCCTTAAAAAATCTATACTCATATTTTCCTAGAATACTTACAAATTTGCAGGATTTCTTCTGTCTTTTTCCTATAACCTCTATAAATTCTTCTATTTTATCATCATATTTTGCTATTGCATCTTTTAAATTTTTCTCTGACGGGTTTGTCCCTAATTTCAAATAATTAGAAGTATATTTAATCGAAAGACAGTTATCAATATTTCTTCCAATAAGTTTATTAATCTGATAAAAACTTGTATTAGAAGATCCTCCTCCTGAAACACCTACTGCAAAAACATATGACTCACTCTTTATTTTTAATTTAGATAAAAAATCATACATTGTTATTGGAACTCCTGCGTAATGTATTGGATAAACAAAACCTATAACATCATCATCTAATACCATTTCCCCTTGTTCACTTATTTTAGGTATACAAACAAGTTCACAATCATTAATTTTCTCCTTTATTCTTTTTGCTACATATAAACTGTTGCCTGTTGCTGTAAAATAAAAAATCTTCATATCTTTCACCTTTCTTGTAACCAAAATTATAATTTTGATTATGAATTTTATTTTTATATTCTCTTCACAAATATATCCATTCTATATTTTGACAACTATCGAATTATACAGCCATAAATGACTATAATAAGTCATTTATTTATTGCTATCTAATTTAAGCATGTCACATGCTTCATCTACTAAATCTTTATTAATTTTTGCAATTACAAACTTGCCCTTTTTCTCAGTAAAAATCAACCCGGCATTTGTAAGTTCTTTTAAATGATGAGATATAGTCGGTGCTCCTATATTAAACTTGCTTATTATATCTGTAAGAAAACACTCACAACAATTATCATCTTCATATGATTTTTCTGTACATCTTAATATCTCCATATATATCTCTAATCTATTTTCATTAGATAGTGCTTTAAATATTTTCGCTAGTTCTTTTGAATTCATATTTCCTCCACCAAACAATGATGTTCTTTTTCTTTAGAATCATAGCATATTGCTGCTATAACCATCTTTCTATCTTCATTTTCTTTTATAAACTTCTGTGCATATTCTTTATTTTTTATCTGCTTTATTGCATTTTCTGGAGTATCATCTTTTTTTAATTCTAAAATAAATGCTGTATCATTTTTTCTTCTTGGATGAAATGCGAAGTCTACAAAACCTTTTCCGCTCTTTTCTTCACGTTCTATTCTATAAGTGTCCCTTGCTGAAAGATATGCCAGTGTTACAACACATGCCAGACTATTCTCGTCATTATACTGCAATATAGGAATTTCTGAATTATGAACATCATGAAGTATTTCTGCCATTATTTCAATATCTCCATTAACTGTAGCTTTAAGCATCTTCTTTGAATTTTCAACTATCTCTGAAACATATCCAAAGGACTCATCCTTTAAAGCCTTTTCAAACTCTTTCATAAGTTCTTTATTAGGTATTCTTAAGTATCCATCATAATATGATAAAAATCCAAGAACTATCATTGCCGAATATATTTCTTCCTTAGTTCGTGGTGCTCTTTGCCCCGCTCTGAATTCTTCATCAATTATAATATCAATTTCATTTCCAGCAACCATTTCTATAACATCTTCTCTAATGTCATGAATGTTGTACTTTAGATATTCTGCAACTTCATCCATTGCTCCTGTATTTGTCCAGTAACTTCTGCATTTTCTATTTACAAGAGATTTTACAACAGATCTAGGATTATATACTCTTTCTCCATCTTCATTCATATATCCATTATACCATTCACTAATTTCATTAAAGTATGGTTTATCTTGTTTACTACAAAGTTCAAAAACCTCTTTTTCTAAAAATCCAAAATAATCTCCATACTGCAAATCATCAAGCATTGTAAACTCATCAAACATATTAAGAGCTGATCCACTTGAATATTTTTTTATTGGAAGAACTCCTGTCATATATGCTAATGCTACATAAGGCTGATCTTTTAGTAAGTTTCTCAAAAATTCTAGAAAATCATTTTGATGTTCTTCAAACAGATTATTGTTAAAAATATAATCCCATTCATCAAATATAAATATAAATCTTTCATTAGTTGCTCTAAGAACAGTACTAATATTATAGAAATCACCTATATCTATCTCTGGGTAATTATCTGAAATATCCTTTTTTATTGAATTCTTCACCATACCAATATAATCTTCATATGTATTCATATGATCAGGAATTTCATTAAATGAAATATTTATAACATTGTATTTATTTAAGTTTTCTTCATATCCATCACATCTGCCTATATTTAATTTATCAAATAATTCTTTTGAATGAACTTCCTTTGAATAATAGGCTCCAAGCATATCCGCTACACTTGATTTTCCAAATCTTCTTGGTCTTGTTATGCAGACATAACAATTTGTTGTGTCTATTATTTGATTTAATTTATTTATAATTAAGCTTTTATCTACAAAATATGGTGTATTTACAAGCTTATTAAAGTTTATATATGACTTATCAGTATTTAAATAAATATTTATAATTTTCAGCTCCTTCCTGTATTGATATATCATTTTTTCATAAATTATTGGTTACATTATATCATACTTTAAATTCTTATCACATAATCATTTTATTATACTTCTATAACTATCAAATTATAAAACTATATTATTCCGTTCTTAGAAAATAGTCAAGATAATTTTAAAAATAAGATTCTGTTGGTCTAAATTGTTGATATATATACTCTAAAATAGGTAGTCCAGTTTTAACTTAAAATTAGACTACCTGTTAATACATAATATTAATATTGTATATTAGTGCTAATATCAATGTCTTTATCATAATTTACTTAATCAACCTCAATATTTAATAACTACTTCATTTAATTTTCTTCTGCCCATTTTCTGCATTGATTTATCTTAGGTTTTGGATCAAAGCCTTCTTCAACACCCATGGAAGAGAGCATATTGCAAGGAAATTGTGAACACTTGCCACAATGATTTAATTCTCTTTCTTCACAGCATTTTTTCACACCACATTCTCCGCCCCAGAATGGTTTTTCCATATTAACACAACCATTACAATTTACCTTTTCTCTTCTTTCGCAACTATTACAACATACACCGCATCTAGATTCAAACATTTTCTTACCTCCAGTTATTATTTTTACAACATATCCATTCAAATAATCTGATATACTTAGTCTCCTATTATATTTTCATTAGTGATACTTACACTTCATAATACCTATTATTAAAATATTCAATATATCTTATTATTAAAAACCCATTGCTTCCTTTACAACTTCCATTTCTTTTTTAGAAGTTAATTTTTCTAATAATGCAAATGCAACTCCAGAGGCAGTAGATAGACAATAAGATGTAATTACATTCTTATCAATAACAATTGGCTCATTAACAACATTTTTAAAGATATATTAAATTTGTACAATATGTTTATTAACTTTGATTCCCGTTACATTAAATCATACTCTTCTCTTAAAATAGAATAATATAATCTATCAATATATTTATTTTCACTTTCTACATAAAAGAAATCCCTTAAAGTTCCTTCATACGATGCACTTTCACATTAACAAATGCCTTCCCATTCTTTCATAATCTGTTCTAATTCTCTTTCTATCTCTTCCTTATGAATACAAAGCTTACCAGCTTTTTCATAATCCGCTCCTGCCTCAATCATTTTCCTTTCAATTTCTTGAAGCTTTTCCTCTAAGCTGAATATTTTTTCCTCTAGTTTCTTTACTCTGCTTTCACTCAAGCGTTTCTTCTTCTGTTCTTCTTTTTTCTCTATCCATTCATTTGAAACTTCTTTTTCAGGAACTACTTGAATTTTTTCTTTAACAGATTCTAATTTAACTTTTTCATTTTTGTAATAATCATAGTTTCCTTCATAGTTCTTAAATTTCTTGTCTTTAACTTCTATTATTCTGTTGCTCATTTTATTAAGAAAATATCTATCATGGGAAATAAATAAGATTGTTCCCTTAAAATCTCCTAAAGCTTCTTCCAGAGTATCTATTGAATTTATGTCAAGGTGATTTGTAGGCTCATCAAGAATTAATAAATTTATATCATAGTAAAGCAGTTCACTTAATTTCACTCTTATTCGTTCTCCTCCAGACAGATTCTTAATCTTCTTGAATACATCACTTCCAAAGAACATAAATTTCGCTAAATATTCTCTTGCCTTACCTTCAAGCATTGATACATTATTCCTAAACTCATCTAAGATTGTCATTTCTTCATTATCAAATACGATATTTTGAGGCAGGTATGCATATTTTACACTATCCCCAATGATAAGAGTTCCGCTGTCTTGTACTTCTTCACCAAGAAGAATCCTTAAAAAAGTAGTTTTTCCACATCCATTTGATCCAATAATACCCACCCTGTCCTTATAACGTACCATCAAGTCTGCATTATCAAACAAAACTTTATTATTGTATTTTTTGCTTAACCCTTTTACCTTAATAACTTCATTTCCAGATCTTTCAGTTTCATTGAAATCTAGTCTTACGGTCGTTTTATCAAATTTCGGCTTTTCCAACCTTTGGACTTTATCTAGTGCTTTCTGCATGCTTGCAGCTCTTTTAAAGAATTTTTCATTATCTCCTCTGGAAGCCCAGTCCCTTAATTTTTTTATTGCTTTCTCCATAGCTTCAATTTTTTTCTGCTGTTCTTTATATTGATTGAATTGAATCATCATATTTTCTTCTTTCTGTTTAGTGAATGAAGAATAATTCCCATTATAGCTTTCACACATCATATCTTCAATTTCTATAATTCTTGTAACCACATTATCTAAGAAATATCTGTCATGAGATACAATAATAATCATGCCTTTATAAGCTCTTAGAAATCCTTCAAGCCATTCACATGATTCCATATCAAGATGGTTAGTCGGTTCATCAAGAAGCAATATATCTGGATTTTCCAGCAGTATTTTTCCAAGCATTAAAGTAGTCTTTTCTCCACCACTTAATTTTCTGAAGCTGCTTTCTAAGAATGCCTCAGTTATCTTCAGACCAGTGCATATCCTACTTAGTTTTTCCTTCTGCTCATATCCGCCCTTTGAATCATAGCTTTCCTGAAGGCTGCTGTATTTTTTTAATGCTCTTTCTAACTCCATTCCATCTAGTGAGCTCATCTTTTCTTCTAATTCTTTTATCTCACTCTCAATTTTCTTTACTTCATCAAATGCCATATTTAATATATCTGCTGCCTTTAAGGCGCCAGGATAATCAGGAATCTGTTCAAGATAACTTATTTTTGCATCCCTTGGAATAAAGATGTCCCCCTTATCATCTCTTGTCAATTGTATAATTCCTGCAATCAACTTTAATAACGTGCTTTTTCCTGTACCATTATCTCCTACTATCCCAACTTTTTCTCCTGAGTATATTTTAAAACTTACATCTTCAAAAACCTGAGTCGAATCCAGGTATTTTTTTAATTTATTCACTGCTAATTTAAACATTTTTCTTCTCCTTTTAAATTATCCTAACCATTATCACTAAATTACACTTTATTTTTAATTTCTCCCTCATAATATGTAATCTTCTCATTTAATTTTTCCAAATGTTCATTAAGTGTCTCTATTTCTTCTTCAAGCTTATTCTTATGCTGTGTAAGCATAACCATTCTTTCTGTCATGGTAGACTCCCCATCTGAGCGTAATTCAGCGTACTTCTTTATTTCTTTAATAGGCATTCCGGTATCTTTCAATCTTTTTATAAATTGTATCCATATTATATCTTTCTCTTTGTATACACGTCTTCCATTACTTTTTCTATCTGGTGTTATTAAATGCTCACTCTCATAATAGCGTAATGTATATATACTTATTTCTGTAATTTTAGAAAATTCTCCAATTGAATAATCCATATAATAAAATTCCTCCAAATATGCTTGACCTCTAGTTGACTCTAGATAATATAATCCAAGTATAGCATATTTTAGGAGGTATTATTATGAAAGAAAAAAATAAATATACACTTATTACAGGGGCAAGCTCAGGAATTGGATATGAGAGTGCAAAACTTTTTGCATCTAAAGGGAAAAATTTAATAATCGTAGCTCGTACAAAAAACAATTTAATAGAATTAAAGACTGAAATTTTGAAGGAGAATCCTTCCTTGGACATTGTAATTAAAAATACTGATTTATCAGTTGTAAAAAATGTCTATGAACTTTATAACAGTTTGAAAGATTATAATATTGAAACATTAATTAATAATGCTGGATTTGGTAATTATGATAATGTAGTGACTCAAAATTTAAATAAAATTGAAACAATGCTTGATCTTAATGTTAAAGCTGTTACTATTTTATCCTCATTATTTGTTCATGATTATAAAGATGTTGAAGGTACAACTCTTATAAATATTTCTTCTGCCGGAGGATATACACTTGTACCAAATGCAGTCACATATTGTGCAAGTAAATTTTTTGTAAGTGCATTTACTGAAGGATTAGCACATGAACTTATAATAAGTAATGCAAAACTTCAAGCAAAAGTGCTTGCACCTGCTGCAACTAAAACAAACTTTGGAAATGTAGCAAATAATATTTCAAATTATGATTATGATGAAAGTTTTGGTACTTACCATACAAGCAGAGAAATGGCAGAATTTTTATTTGAATTATACACTAGTAAGAGCATTGTTGGATTAATCGATAGAGACACTTTTAAGTTTAAACTTACTCCACCAATGTTCCCTGATTCTTATAAATCCACACATAATCAAAATTTATGATAACAAAAAAGCTCAATGCCTATTAATTATCTGGCATTGAGCTTTTATATTTAAAGATATCTTAAATTTCATAGTAGCTATTATTAAAATACTCAATATCTGATAATATACACATCAGACATTGAGTATTAATTTTTAAACTAAACCATATATTCTTACTTCCAGCGTGCTGTATCTTAAATATTTCCCTTAAATTTCATGTTTATAAACTTATTTTCTGCAATAAATTTCAATGGCTTTAGCCATAAATTCTGCTGTTCCTTCACCGTTCTTATCTATATTTTCTTTAAATCTTTTATCACTTACATACATCTGTCCAAGTCCCTTAAGTATTTCTTTTGTGCATTTATAATAATATTTTGTAATATGATTCTGCCACTTGGCTACAAGCTTCTGAACTTTATCCTCTTCTGGATTTAAATTTATGTTATTATAAAACTCTTTCATAATAACGGTATATTCAATATTGATTTTTTCCTTATCTTCATCACTATAAGATTTTTCTTTCTTTTTACTCTGCTCATATTCTTTTGTATTTCCATACAGCTTTTGGGCTTCCTCTGCATATTTCTTCTTCACTTTTTCAATTTCGTCTACATTAAATTCTTTAAAACTCATGTTGTCTTCTCCTTTTAAACTATTATCTATAAGCTCTATAATCTTTCTAAGACGCTTTTCTTTTAAAATCAAAAGTTCTTTTTGCTTTTTTAAGATTACAAATTTATCATAATGAGGCTGTCTTATAAAATTTGAAATATCCTTAAGTGAAAACTCCAGCTCCTTGTAGAACAAAATCTGCTGAAGTATTTCAAGAGATTCTTTATCATAGTAACGATATCCGGATTCACTTATTTCTCTTGGCTTTAAAAGTCCTATCTCATCATAATAATGTAGTGTGCGCACACTTACACCACTAAGTTTTGCTGTTTCACTTATGCTTAATTTCATTCTGCTCACCTCACATGTTTTATAATAGTCTATCACGTTACGTAATAGTCAATACTTTAATTTAACTCTCCTTAATATATTCTATCAATTCATTTTTACTCCATAAAATAGTAATTCAAAAAGACCATGATTTTATTACATCACAGTCTTCACTTTAAAATTAATATTTAACAAATTATATAACTTCAGTTAATTTTCCTTCTGGATCAGCAATATAACATGTTCGCTGTCCCCATGGTTCTGTAATTGGTTCAAATACTGATACTGCCCCATTAGAAATCAGATCATTATATGTTTTATCTATTTCAGACAAACTTTCTACACTATTTATCTATTCTAATATAAACTTTTCTATTATATTTAACATCTTAAATCTGTAATCTCCATTTTTTCTGGCATGTTTAAATACTGTTTCTAAATCATTTCCTATGTATGACTCATAGCATGTTAATTTTAAATATTGTTCTACAGCATTTATTAATTGCAATTCATCTGTTCTTTCTATTGTTTTCATATTTATCCTCTCCCCCTGCTTTATACAATTAAACTCATCCCAATGCGAACATATGTTTATTATATTTTACGCTACATCTACTATTTTGTAAAGTAATAAATTTCAATAAAATTCCAGTTTACTTGTAAATAGAGTCAACTCTTTTGATTAATCATCATCTGTACTAGTAATCCGTTATTTAATACTTGTAACAATACAATATTCTATTATAGGATCATCGAGGCATGTCTTTATTATTTTCCTACTCCTAATTATGTGGTAGACTATAATATAAGACACTAAATAAATTTAATATTTTAAGGATAAGTTTTATGAGGAAAAAAAATAATAATGATGATATAATTAATTTCTTACTACAGACTATAGAGTATATAAAATATATATTATTTGTTGTGGGTATATATATTATTGTAGGATTAGCTGCTGAATTTAATGATATTGTTATAAAAAGCTTTTTATGTATAGTAGCTACTGCTGTATATTATCTTATATATAATTGGATTGATATATCTTTTATAAAAACAGTTAAAGCGCAACAGAAAAGATTAAAAGAAAAACAGTTAAAGAAAAACAAGTATTGGTATATACTGTTTATAATTTTGATAGCTTTATTGATTTTAACAAATAATTCAAGATTTGCAGCTTGTATTTCATATTCTATTTTAACTTTAAATATGTTCATGCTCATATGGTTATTTAAATAAGTAATAATCTTGAAACTATTTCATTAATTTAATGCATACTTAATATTATTTATTAAATTAATGAAATATCAAGCTGCTTTTATGTCTTAATATTATCTTTTATGAAGATAATATGTAATTTTTGCACCTCCCAGTATATCTGAATTTTCTAAGACCATAACTCCACCATGCTTTTCAATCATTTTTCTTGAGATGTATAATCCCATACCATAATGACTTTTAGAATTTCTGCTTTTATCTCCTCTATAAAATTTTTGTGATGCTGATGTTAATTCTTCCTTAGTAAATTCCCTACCTGAATTTTCAATTGTAATAACTATTTTTTCAGAATCTTCACATACTGAAAATATTATTTTTCCATCTATAGGAGTATATTCTACTGCATTTGAAATAACATTACCTATTGCTCTTTTTAATGCATATTTATCTGCTTCTATTACTTCTGGTATATGACCTCTCCTTGTTTCAAAGCTTATTTTTTTATTTACACACATTGATTCTGCTTGATTTATTACTTCACATATAAACTTATCAAAATTTATTGTTTTCTTTTTTAATTTCATTTCTTTATCACACGTCATTATTTCAATTAAGGTTTTTATATACCCTTCCATATTTTCAACTTCTGTTAAAATATTTTGAGTAAACTTATATTCCTCATCCGATAACTTTCCTTCATCTATCAGCTCTGCATTTCCTTTTATTATTGTTAATGGAGTTTTAATATCATGTGCCATAGCCGCAGTCTGTTCTTTCTGAATTCTTTCCATTTCCCATTTATCATTAAGGGAATTTTTCAGTTCACTTTTCATAATATCTAATGACTTAATAATATCATTTATCTCCGCTATTCTAGAATAGGTTACCTCAAAATCTAAATTCTCCATTTGTATTTTTTTTGTAGTTTCCAAAAGAAACTTCATTTCTTTTTTAATTCTTTTCTTAAACATATTTGCAAAGATTAAAATTTCTACAACAAATATAATCAATACTACTATGTAAATAAACATTTCTGGATCTGGTATATATTTATTTAAGATTGGATTCACAAAAGAAGGTTTTATCTCATATGCCACAATGCATATATCTTCTTTTCTTGGTATTACCTTATAATAATAATTTCCAACATTTATTTTATTATTTTCTACCACTTGCCATACATCTTTTGCTTTTTCATTTGTCATATTTCCACTTAATACATTTCCATTAAAATCATATAACGAATAAAAACATCTATCTGGTATCAATTCATCTATTGATTCTTCCTTTGAAATTTTATCTCTATTACTCTCAATCTTCTGCTCAAAATAATTAGCTGGATACATTATATGTGCATTAAATGCCAAGCCATATAAAAAAATTGTAATTGCAATGAATAATATATTTGTTATACAAAAGCAGATAATATATTTCGCAAAAACTTTTGATATACTCTTTTCTTTTACTATTCTTTCCACTTGTATCCGATCCCCCATACTGTCTCAATTGGGTTTATTCCAATCTTCTTAAATTTATTTCGTATATTTTTGATATGTTCTACTATAGCTAAAATATCACTTTCCCCATCAAATCCAAATACATTTTCATATATTTTTTCTTTAGAAAATACCTGTCCATGATTCAAAGCAAGATATTCACATATTGTATATTCACTTTTAGTAAATGGAATTATGCTTTCATTAAAGCTTATTTGTTTAGAATACAAGCTGAATTTTATACCTGAAATAGAAAATGCATTTTGTTTTTCTCTATGCTCTCTTCTTAAATGAGCATCAACCCTTGCTCTCAATTCCTTTATACTGAAAGGTTTTGATATATAATCATCTCCACCAACACTTAATCCTGTAACAACATCTTCTTCCATATTTTTGGCCGTCAAGAATATTATGGGACAATCCACTAAATTTCTTATTCTTCTGCACAATGAAAAACCATCTATTTCCGGCATCATTACATCTAATAATATCAAATCATACTTTAGATATTCATTATCTAATATTATTGTCGGATTATCTACCATCTTAACATTATGACCTGCTTTCTCCAAAGCACTTTTTATAATATTTAATATTCCAATTTCATCATCTATTGCTAAAATATCAGCCATAATTTCATCCTTTCTTAATTAGATCTGATTATAATACTATTCACAATTACTAAATTCAAAATAATCAAACCACATCTTTAATGCAATACCCCCTACAAATGTAATTATAATACAATTAATAAATCCTGCAGCGCACTGTTTAATCCAATATCCAGTACCTGCTAAAGTATTAAATACATCTGCTGTTCCAGCTTCTTTTACAAAAAATCCATCACTAAATCTTACAGCAAAACTACACGGAACATATCTCCATATACCATCACCAAGACCTGTTATGAATAACCCTGAAATCATACTTTCAAATATACCCATTCCAATTGATACTCCACTTCCAAATCTTATGCTTAGAAATACATGAAATAGATATAAAGATATCTGCGCTATAAATACAACTACTGCTATATTTATATAGAGATTTATTGAAAACATATTTTGTTTTAAAAAATATTGGAATCCTACATAAAATCCACTTACTGTAATTATAAGGGATATTGCACCGCATATTATCATTACCATAAGCTTACTAAAAAGACATATCCCCCTACTATTTTCAGTAGATATCATTTCTTTAAATTTTCCTGCTTTTTTCTCCTGTTCCATTACTAAGGCACATATTACTCCTATAATAAGAGGAAATGCAATTGATATTGCTTCAAAAAATCCATTTAATTTTGATATTGAATTTATTTTTGAATATGAGTAATATAGTAAAAAAGCAGTAACAACACTTATTGGCACAAAAATATGGATCCAATAAAATGGTGTATGCTTTAATTTCATAAAATCAGCTTTTATTAATCTTAATACCTGCATTTATTATCTTGCCTCCTGTTTCTCATACCATTTTGCTGTCATGTAAGTAAATACTGCAAAAAGTATAATTGATACAACAATAGCAAATGGAATTTGTGATATTTCAAGAAGTTCTGGTTTAAATGTCTGACTGTCCTTAACTGCCATGAGACCATTAGGTAAAATCTTAAGTATAGGACACATAAGTCTTGCTGTATATGAAAGTGGATTTACCCACCACCAGCTTTCAACTGCTGTTATAATAGAAAATATTCCTGCGCACATACTTATAATAACAGATGGAAATAATCCTATCTTTTTTCCTATATAAAAGTATACTGGAATAAGCCATATACTTGTAAGAATCATTACTATAAATGCTAAAAATCCATTTATAAAATTAATATTACTTATACTTTCAAATGGACTTACATAAATAATCGTCTGCGCTGCTACAAAAATCAAGAAGCAGGAAATAGTAATATTTTTTATTGCAACTACCACTTTAGATACCCAAACTTTTTTTAAGTTCACATTAAGTGATAAAACCCCTTTATTTTTATTCTTTTCATCAATATTCAATAATAATAAACATTCAACAGCCAGTACTCCCGGAAATATTATTGTATACCACCAGTTATAAATATCAATTTGAAAATATGGTCCCGCCATTAATGTTGAAAAAACAATAATCATAAATGGTGCTATAAACATAAGTCTTTTTGCAAAAGTCCTTTTAATTTTCATATTTTCAGAAATAATATACTTAAACATAGACTACATTTCCCTCCTATACTTACTTGCAATATCCATAAATAATTTTTCTAGATTTTCTTCATTTTTAAGTTCTCCTTCATAACCTAAAACACCAGCTGATATAATGCCAATGTGGGCAGCAATCTGGTTTACTTCACTTAACATGTGACTTGATAAAATCACTGTAATTCCCTTCTCAGGGAATGATTTTATAAGTTCTCTAAGCTCCTGTATTCCAAATGGATCTAACCCATTAGTTGGTTCATCTAATATTAAAAGTTCTGGATTATTTAAAAGTGCAATTGCTATTCCAAGCCGCTGCTTCATTCCCATTGAAAACTGGCCTGCTCTTTTCTTTCCTGTATTCTCAAGTTCTACTATTTTTAATACTTCCTTAATTCTTGAATCTGGTAAATTTAATATAGTAGTTCTTACTTTAAGATTTTCTTCTGCCGTTAAATTTTCATATAAGGGTGCTTCTTCAATTAAAGAACCTATACTTGCTAAATCCTTTCTATTCCATTTGTGGCCATTAAAAAGAATTTCACCACTACTTGGCTTAAGCATTCCTGTAATCATCTTTAATATTGTTGATTTCCCTGCTCCATTAGGCCCAAGTAATCCATAAATTGAATTTCTATTTACCTTTAATGATATATCCTTAACCGCTGCCTTTTCTCCTTTAAAATTTTTACTTAAATTTTTTGTTTCTAAAATAATGTTATTCATCTTTATCCACCTCACAATTAACATGATAAATGTTAATTATAAGGATTTTATAAGGAAAACTTATTTTTATATTTTGAAAGATTATTTTTTACTCTCTACATCTATTTTTAGTGGTTATAATTCAAAACATAATTAAAATTAAACTAAAAAAGCTCAATGCCTATTAAATTAATGGTCATTAAACTTTTTTTGATTTCTATAAATTATCTATTATTATGATAATTACCTATATCTTATTATTCAAGTATAAAATTTCTTAGAAATGTAATTACAATTTTATTTTTCCTCAATGCTTCCTGTTATATTCCAAAAATTCTCAACTAATATTCTGTAGATTTTTTTGCATTTTTACAAATACTATTAATATAGTTTTATCATAGAAAACTATATTAATAGTATTAAGAAAGAAGGCCTTAATATGAGCAAAATGAAAAGTATCCAAGATTTAACCAATGTCCAGACAAAATCATGTACAAAATGTGCTACAAAATCTAAAGAACCAAATGATGGGACTTTCATATCTTATGATCCAAAAGATAGTTTCAGTGCTAAAGGAACCGTAAGATATGGAGAAGAACAGGATGTAGATGACTTATAATCCTTACTCCCCATATGATTTATCAAATTTCACTGAAACTTCTATTTGGGGATGAGCACTACAAAACTGACTTATTACATAATAGCAGCTGGGACATGGCTCCCATCTGCTATACATAACAAGATTACCTCTATCATCAAGTTTCTTTTCTTCAATCTGTTTATGGATTTCCTCTAATATTTTCTTTTCACTATCATAAAATCTATTATAACCAATTCCAATCTTCCCAAGTCTATTAACCCTGCAGCTTTCAAATACTGTTTCTTCTTTTTCCATTGCCACGCAGTAATCATCTACTTCATCACTTCCGCTTACAGCTTTAAATTCCTTTTGATTATAGACTGCCACAGCTATATTTATAGAATCCTGAAGAGCTTTGCTTTGGTTAATCTCACAAACTGTATTTCCTTCTTCATCACTGGTTATTTTCATATATTTATCAAGATTTTTTATGAGACGCTTTATACGTGGTATATTTCTTGATATATGTTCATGATATTCAATAGATCCTTCTAATGGCTTTATATAACTACCATTCATATTTTCCGGTATATCTATGTATATTCTCTTGTTACATGTAAATTCATCATATGTATTCTTAACTTTACCTTTATCTTTAATAATCATTTTTTTTAGTAATTCAATATCTTTAGCATAGATATAGTTTTCATCAATTCCTGTCTCCAATTCATATAATCTCAATTTTTCATATTCATCTATTTTTCCACACATAGTATTCTTAACATTTTTAATTGCATTAAGCATATGCTCTACATCTTCTTGAATTGATGGTTTTCTATCATATTCAATCCTATCTATATGGATTTTATCTACTTTACAAATTTTCTTCCAAAGTATTTTTTCATATTCCTTGATTTCTGTAATCTTTTCCATATAATCAAGAAAATCTTGAACATTATTAGACCTATAATTAATCTCTCTTTCACACTGACTCATATTAGAATAAATATGTTCTGCAACACTGGGTTTTATATTGAATAAATTACAAATTTCACTTTTAAATTCCTCAATATTTAAATTTTCAAAACTAGCTACATCATAACCCTCATTTTTCATCGCCTTTTCAAGTTCATCTATGGTCTTTATATTAATTCTTACTTTTTTTCTACCTATTTTTATTTCAGTCTGCGTCATTTATACCTCTACTATAATAACTAATAAATTTATATGATTTCTAAAATTAATTCAAAAATATATAATTCCAATTGTTAATTGGAACAGATATGTTTATTATATCTGAGTTTATTTCTTTAGTAAAACTTTATTGTTACTACATATCCCTCACAAAATTCAATTCTAATAATTATATAAATTAAAAAAACAGCAGAAAAATCATCTTCTTATATGATTTTCTTGCTGTCTCTTATAAAAAATTGTAGCTACTAATTTTCACTTGATTCACTATTTGATACCTGCTGTTTTTCACTTGCAGAATTTACATTTGTATCACTTGATGATGAAGTGCTTGACTGATTTGCTTTTGTATTACCAGCAGTATTTGTTGGCGTACTAGTCTTTGTACTTTGATTTGCTTTCTCATCTGCTGACTGTTTGTTTGTATTATTATTGTTTGCAGTAGATGATGAACTATCCTGATTTTTTTCATTTACTGTTTCTTTATTTGCATCTGTATTCGATGCTGATGTACTTTTATTTTCTTCTGAATTTGCATTAGTTTTATTATCAGATGCTTTTCCATTATCATATGATGAAGAATCTTGTCCCTTTACTTCATTACTGATACCATCTTTTGAAGATGATTTTGTACTTGAGTTTTGATTTTTTCCATTATTAGATGTATTGCTACTTGAATTTTTAGTCTTTTCATTTGATGAGGTATCTATAGAATTTGATTTCTGCTCAGTATCACTTTGAATACTCTCATCCTGTGCTATTCCAGATATACTTTTATAAAGTCCTTTTCCCAAAAAGACAATACATAATAATGAAATTATAGATGCTGTAGTAATTAAAGTCTTCTTATTCAAAATACTCTTTTCTATTTTATTCTTCTGAATATTTCTTCTATTCTTCTCTTCTTTATTTGAAAATAAGCTACATATTTTTTGTGAAGTTCCTGATAATACAGTAAAAACCCCATTGTTTTCTCCATGGCCTATCTTTTTAAAATTCTCTGGTGATCGTAAAGTTATAACTGGCTTGCTATGTTCTCCTTGTACATCATCCACAAATACTTTAACTGAAAACTCATCATTTTTGCTCAAAAAAGGTATACTTACATTAAAATTATTATATTCACCACATATATCAAATTTTAACCCTCCTGTTATTTGGGCATCGTCCATTTTCAAATCGTTGTGGTGTCCTTGTACATTAACAGTTAAGTCATGAAGAGTCTTATTTGATATGTTTTTTACTTTAAGAATATATGCTCTTATTTTTTTATTGTTTATTTTTATAGGTACACATTTTCCCATAGTACATGATATTTTAGGTGCTAAATTTTTGTAATTATCTAGTAATACTCCTGATATAAATGATATTATGATTGTTATAATTGCAGTTTTAATAACACTTAGCATATTAATTTCGCTTCCTTTTTTTTCATTTTTACGTTACTAATTGTAAAATATACTTTTATCAATGTCAATCTGCAAATTTAGCTTTAGACTACATATAATCTATGTATATAATACAAAAATGTGTTTATGAACAAGACTTAATAATATTTGTTTAATTGTCATTTAAATATAAAAGCTCTCAGCAAATTAAAATGTACCCTATAGGATAGACAATATAAAAAAAGTCTATTCTGTAGGGTACT
>OGIT01000126.1_pt1 | contig 54776 bp, 53 predicted proteins | sample 1571881 | NCBI WGS metagenome assembly OGIT01 (sample SAMEA2582101, study PRJEB24529) | metagenome | biome: Human gut stool | place: China | collected 2011 | reverse complement strand
GTGCACTTTCCTGCACGGGTGCACTTTCCTGCACGGGTGCACTTTCCTGCACGGGTGCACTTTCCTGCACGGGGACCTGATAGTCCATGAGCTTGTCAGTCAGGATGGAGAAGATGCGCTTTTTGCCAGCTGGCTGAGTCCAGCTAACCCATTCCTTCTCCTTGAGCGCATGAAGAGCGTCGATCACGGACCGCACGTTTAGACGCCCGGCAGTGGCTATCGTCTGCCGTGTCGGAAAGCAGGTGCCATCTTCTCCCGCATAGCGGCACAGCACGAGAAGGACGCGCCACTCTGTAGAAGAAAGAGGGTCTCCGCGCATATCCATGCAGGCCTGCACCAGACTGTATGACATAGGGGGGGGCTCTTAATCGCGGTTAGATGATGGGAGATCTGAAGATTCAGGACTCATCGATGGCGCTGGGAAATAGTCAGGGCACAAAATGTAGGCAGGAATGCCTGTTACCTCCGCGACTCGCTTCACGCTCTTTACTGGTATGGCCCCGCGTTTTTTCCAAATCGATACCGTCGCCCTCTGTACGCCTAGCTTTTTTGCTAAATCGGTCTGAGAACATCCGAGCGATTCAAGAACAAACTCGGTTGGATTCCGGATAATCATAAAAGTTTGCCTATTGTTGATTTTTATTTAAGTTTAAGTCAACAATAGGCAACAGTCAAGCTATCCTCCTCTTGTCATCAATTTGTTACTATTTAATAATGGAGGTTGCAATGAGCTTGTCTAAGCGTTTATCTGATTTGATGATCTTGCGTGGGATTTCTGCAGCAGGTCTGGCTACAGCTGTTGGCAAAAGCCGGCAAAGCGTTAGCTACTGGATGGCGGGAAGGAATGAGCCGTCGCCGGAAACGCTCACAAAAGTCGCTGAGGTCCTCGGGACTACTCCTTTATGGCTGAAAGCCGGAGACGAAAGCCATCTTTCAGGTCCATTTACCAAAAGCCACGGGGATGAGGCTCAGGATGGATATATCCGAGTCCCAGTCTACGATGCGTGTGCGGGATGCGGTGCCCAAATCGCGCCGCCTGACGACATTATTTCCGGCTTCCTGGATGTCGCGATTTGGTTCCTAAAAGGGCTCCCCGGCGTATCTGCCATATCGCATATAAATATCGTCCCAAGCTCCGGAGATTCGATGGAGCCGACAATTGCTTCAAACGCTTTTTGCTTCGTAGACAGAAACCAAAATGAGCTTCGGCGCGAGGGGATCTATTGCCTACGGACTGATGATTTGCTTTTGATAAAGCGCGTCCAGCGCAATTTGGACGGCACAATTACCCTTTTAAGCGACAACACAAAGTATCCCCCGCAAAAAATCACTCAGGACATACTAGAACGGACGACCATCATCGGGCGCGTCGTGTATACCTTTAACGGCTTTGGTCTATAAGCCACCATTAGAATTTTTTCTTCTCAAGCCACCTTGTTAGGGTGGCTTTTCTTTTACCTGTTTGTTGACAAAAATCAAGAACAGAGCGCCTTGCGTTGCGGTATGTTGACAACATAAGGAAACAAGTATAAAGTTAGCTTCATCAACAAAAATTCACACAAGGAATTGCCATGTTGGTTACGAAAGACGCGAACGGGAACAAAATTTTTGCCGCCATTGCGGGTCACTCCGCCATCACTCAGCTCAGCAACAACTGCCGCCTCGAGCGTGCCGCTGACTCCATCGGTCACGGTGAAGCCGGGTACATCGATGATCCGGAAGCTTTCCTTCTCTACGTCGAGCTCACCTCTGGCGGCGCTCTTACCGACCTGATCTCCGCCATCAAGTCTGATGAGATCGGAAAGGACGAAAACGGCGCCGAGAAGACGGTCGAAATCTTCGCCACAGCCCCTACCAAGGACGGTCTCTATGAAGAGTGCGCCGATTTTGGTGATTCCCGCGGTATCTACCGTGACGCTCCGATCGACAGCATCCCCACTGTTCCCGGTGTCGAATTGATCACCATTGCCGGCATCTGGAAGGAGAGCGAGAGCCTCCTCTCCGCCGACGAGGACGGTGACACGCCCTATGACAAGGCTCTCGGCTATGCCGCCGAAGAGATCGGCCGGATCAGCATCCGGGATCTCGCCCGGGACATCACCGAGGAAGGTGCCTCTGACGGCTACGCCATGCCGGATGAAGGCGAAATCATGGACGACCTTGAGTCCCTCAAGCGTGATCAGGAAGAAGAGTTCTGAGGAGGCGCGCCATGACTGAAGACAGCATCAAGGAAAGCCAGTACGAAGCCGCCCGCCGCGAGCGTGAAGCGACCGAGAGCCTCATGGAGGAGGACACCGCTAAGGAGATCCTCGGATGGATCTTCGAAGCCGCTGTCACCTTCCTCTCGATCTTCGTGATAACTGCGGCACTTCTCTCCTTTTTCGGGATCCTTGATATCCACATCATCTAAGGACGGCACAAATGGCTAATGAAACTGCCACAGCAAAGGTATTCAGCGCTGCTCTGGAGGTATCCCGGGCGCTTGGGCGTGAAGGAATTGGCAAGCGTTCCTCCAATGGCCTGAGGTACTCATACCGATCGATTGAGGACGTACTGGCGGCATTGAACCCGCTCCTGCACCAGCATCACCTGATCATTTTCCCCGAGAAGATTGAGCAGGCACCGGAGCAGACGGTTAGCACGCAGAAGGGAGGAGTCCAGCGTCTTGTCAGAGCGACAGTTACATATCGCTTTGTGAGCACGGAGGACGGGAGCTTCTTCACTGTGCAGACGCTGGGCGAAGGATTGGACAGCAGCGACAAGGCAAGCGGGAAAGCGATGAGCTACGCCTTTAAGAATGCCATGTTCCAGGTCTTCTGTATCCCGGTTTATGGCATGCCCGATCCAGACGCCGAGCAGGCCACAGCGATAACGGCGCCTCCTGTCCCTCAGGATCTGCTTGACCGGGCACGGGACGCCGCCATGTGCGGACTTGATTCTTATAAGACCTTTTTCAAAGGGCTTAAACATGCGGAGCGTAAAACCCTCGTTGACTCAGGAGAGCACGAAAAACTTAAGGAAGCAGCTGGAAACGGAGAAGGAGATGGAAATGCTTACTAATAATTTCACTGTTCGCACCTCTGAGCCGAGCGGCTCCAACCCGCTCCAGCGTACCGCCAAATGGTTCTCCGATCGCTGCGGATCTCTCACAGCATCCCGAGCCGCTGACGCTTTGGCTGTTTCCGCAAAGACCGGGAAACCTCTCAAATCCCGACAGGATTTAATCGACGTGCTTATCGCTGAGCGGGCTACTGGCATCGCCCAAAGCGTCGGGACGACGTGGGCCATGCAGTGGGGGATAGACCACGAGGCAGAAGCGCGCGCGGCTTATGAGGCCGCTACGGGCGAGATGGTGGATCTGGTCGGCTTCATCCCTCACCCAGATATCCCCTGGCTCGGGGCTTCTCCTGATGGGCTTGTCGGATCGGATGGGCTTGTAGAAATCAAATGCCCCCAGACTGTCACGCATCTGCGCCGAGTAGCGGCTGGAGTCCCCGCTCCTGAGTACCTCACTCAGATGGACGTGCAGCTGATCTGCACCGGGAGGAAGTGGTGCGATTACGTCGACTATGACCCTCGGCTGGAGGCCAGAGCCCCCGGGCTTACGCTCTTTGTCCGGAGATATCAGCCTACTGCCGAGCACCTCGCCGCCACACTGGAAGCATGTAAGGCTTTCCTCGGCGAAGTAGAAACCCAGTACAAGAGCCTTATGAATCTGGAGGCCGCAAATGCCTGACACCAAGACCCTAACCCTTTCCCGAGAAGAAGCCCGGCGGATCCTCTTCGAGTGGTATCTGGTTCTTATCGCACAGGATAAGTCACTGCTCGAGGGAGAGGATAAGCAGCTGGCTGATCGGATTCTTAATTTTTTGAATAACTAGGAAAAGAAATAAATGGCATCTGTAAATAAGGTGATTCTCCTCGGGAATCTCGGCAAGGATCCGAAGATCTACAAGTCTGAAGCCTCCGGAACTTCTATGGCACTAATCTCTGTGGCTACGTCTCGAAAGTACAAAGGGAAAGACGGGAACCTAGTCGAGCAAACCGAATGGCATAACGTGACGGCCTACGGCAGACAGGCGGAGATTATCAACGACTACATGAGAAAAGGTTCCAGCATCTACTTGGAAGGCAGGCTCCAGACTCGAGAGTTTACGGATAAGCAGGGAGAAAAGCGATGGAGCACGTCCGTGATCGTTGAGAATTTTCAGATGATCGGGCGCCCTGGCAAGGATTCAGCAGCAAACCCGCCGCCCCAGAACCGGACGCAGTCGGCTCCTGCCGCCACTGATGACGAAGAAGTCCCCTTCTAAGGATTCAGCAGATGGAATGCAATCAGGACAGCCGGGACGGGTTCCTTAGAAGGCTCTTGAGTGAGATTGAGCCCGCCCGGATGATCTACCGGATACGCGGCCCGCTTAAAGAAAGTGAACGGCTATATCTGGCTAATGCCTCAGCGCTGGCTCCTAACTATTTCTCCCGGTATGCGAGAAAGCTCCCGGACGAGGAGACGAGGGAGCACGTGAGCGGTCTTCTAGGGCACGCCACCGCTCTGCTGATCCTGTCCCTCCAGCAGTACCCAGAGGAGGGAGTAGCAGACTGGCCGGATTTACTGCTGGCGACAGAGATCTTAGAGGACTGTGCCCGCCAGATAGCAAAAAGCTCCGAGCCGGATTTTTTGGAATCGGTAACGGAAGCCGCATGGAGGTAAAGCGATGGAAGAAACCCGCCGCCCATTCATGACTACAAAGGAAGTGGCTGAACTCCTAGGAGTGAAGCCCTGCTCTGTCAGAGCTTTTATAGACCGTGGGATTATCCCGCCACCGATCGACCAGAGAAGCAGTAAGCATCTTTTCCGCCGGAGTCTTGTGGAGAAATACATCTCTCAGAAAGAAGCTCAGGCAATTAAGACATGGAGAAACTCTAGAGGATGGAGAGCACAGCGATGACAGAAGCGGACGCATTTATGGCAATTACAGAAGCAGAGGAAACCGTAGACCACCCCGGGCACTACACCGCTCTGCCGGTGGAACCGATTGAACTGGCCCGGGTGTGCGACTTCTGCACCGGGAATGTTTTGAAATATATTCTCCGGGCTCCGTTCAAAGGTACAGCCCTGGAGGATATGAAAAAAGCTTTATGGTATCTCCGTTATCTGCAGGCTCATCCTGAAATGTACAGGATGCTGGAGCCGTACGGAATCGATGAGACTACGGCCGGAGATATCGGAGAGAAGATTGCTATCGTGGAAGAGGATGGTTTATGGGAAGCCTGGGGATCCGCCTACGCCTGCACGCTTGGGGACGTGGCTATCGTGTACAGAGGGAGCGCCAAGGTTACCGAGTTCTGTCAGAGGGTTGTTGTCTCTCTCCTCGACATGAGGCAGGAGCCGGGCGCTGGGTATGACTTATCCATGAAGCTGCGGAGCGATACATTTCGGGTTCTCGGCACCATGCTGGAGGCTGTTGTCTGGCTCATGGATAACGATCTCAAAATTAAGCAGAAGGCAGTCATACCCGGCACAGTCTGGAACAGAAAGCTAGCGCTAGCCCTTGGTGGGATTGAGGTGGAAGGAGGCAGCGATGCCAGCGAGTAGGAAGCCACGCAAAAAGCACCAGAAGAAACTCGGCTGGTCGGCTTATGAAAAGCATTGCTCTTTCCTATTCCGCAGCGAGAAATGGGATAGAGAGAACCTTAACCTGTTTGCGCAGGATACCCTCGAGCCGTTCCACGCCATTTACTACGGCAGGGGGAAAGATCCGAACTCCCTCACGCAATTCCGCCGGAGCCAGAAAGTCCTTATCTTCTTCTGGATACTGGCGGAGCTGCTGGTCGAAGAGGCCGAAGTCCGCCGGATTGTCTCAGAAGCTGACAAACTGCTGGGAACCGTCTTCACGTGCTGGTATCAGCACGCCGGGCGCATTCTCTACCCTCAGCTGAAGAGGCTTATAGCGATTGTCCGCCAGCTTTTCGATGCGATTACTAGCGCCTTCAGCCCTTACGAAATCTTTAAAAATAACCGGGAGCTTAAAGACAAAAAGAGCCAGGCTATTGCTTTTCTTCAGAATTCCAGTACACTATCTCTATCCGGCGATGAACCGGATACGGGCTTGGCGGCCCGGACTCAAGGCGCATAGCCGCCGACTGATACAGATCGGCTTTTTTATTTTGGCTGTGCGCAGAAAGTGTGTGTTATACGCACCTCTATTCAAGTCTCCTCATGGGAGGGGCTTGTGGGGCATCGAAAGATGCGCCGGAACCTTGAGCCGGTCCGCCAACCCGCAAGCCCTGCCCACCATCTTGGCGGATGGCAGCAGGTTTTAGATACCTCAAGGAGACATACTCATGTCTGAAATCACTTCCACCTTCTCTTCCCCTGTCGTCACTCTTTCCGGCAACCACGCTGTCACGACGTCTATCGATGTTGCCGCTTTCTTTGGGAAACTCCATAAAAACGTCCTGCGATCCATCGACAGCATCCTCGCCTCGTGCCCGGATTCTGCAAAGCTCAATTTTGAGCTTTGCTATGAAAACAGCGAGTTACAGAACGGCAAGCCTCAGAAGTACTATCAGCTGACTCGGGACGCTTTCGTTTTCGTCACCATGGGGTTCACAGGGGAAAAGGCGGCCGCTTTCAAGTGGGCCTACATCGAAGCCTTCAACCGGATGGAGGCTCAGCTCCGAGCGCAGTCGCTCCCACCCGCTACCATCACCCCCGCCCAGCAGCTTGAGCTCAGGAAAGCTATCGCTAAGCGGGCAAAGAAAGACGGCGCCGCTTACCAGAGGATTTATCACGCACTCTATGACCGGTTCCAGATTGCGAAGTATGACCAGCTGAAGGCGACAGATTTCTCTGATGCCCTTGCCTTCGTTAACACGTGCGGGCTGAGCGAGATCCCGGGCCGTAAGCCTCTGGTGCTCTCTTCCACAGAGGCAGAAAACCTCCAGGGAGCTTTATATCATCTCGGGTATTTGCACCGGGCGGCATTCATGTCATTCTATAATTTCCTCGTTGCTACCCGCTCTCCGTATGCTCCTCAGGTCTATGAAGCGATTAATGATCTGAACATCCGGGGCCTTATGAGAACCTTGGAAAAACATGGTTATGACATAAAAGGGCTCCCTGAATACAAAGCACTTGCGGCCAGCGACCCCGAGGCTGTTTCAGCCTACTGATATCTTTCCCGGTCGCTCCCACCCTTGGGGGCGACCCACTTAAAACACCTATCACCTTCGCCGCTCAGGAAAGCAGAACATCATGAAAGAAAAGGCAAGAGAACCCGCTATCCGTTTTTCTGAATTTGCTGGCGCTTGGGAACAGCGAAAGGTAAAAGATTTAGCCGCAAATACATATGGCGGGGGCACGCCCTCGACGTCAAACCCCGAATTTTGGGAAGGTTCAATTCCTTGGATTCAGTCGTCTGATTTGTCAGAACATAACCTTTTTAGGGTGCACCCAAGAAAGTTTATTTCGCAAGCGGCCGTAGCGAATTCTCCGGTAAAAATAATTCCTGAAAACTCCATTGCCGTTATCACGCGAGTCGGGGTTGGAAAGCTTGCAGTGATGAGCTTTTCATACACGACGAGTCAGGATTTTCTATCTTTAGGCAATCTGAACACTGACGTTAAATTTGCATCTTATCAGTTGTATAGAAGATTACAGAAAGATCTAAATGCTGTTCAGGGCACTTCAATTAAGGGAATTACTAAGGAAGAGCTTCTTGGAAAAAATATTGATATTCCTGGACGTCAAGAACAGGAGGCTATTGGAAAGTTCTTCAGCAAAATTGATTCTCTTCTTACCCTTCATCAGCGTAAGTATGAGCAGTTCCTCATTTTGAAGGAATCAATGATCCAAAAATTATTTCCTAAAGACGGGGAACATGCGCCGGAGATACGGTTTAGTGGCTGTGCAGGTGATTGGGAACAAAGGTTATTAGGGGATATTTACCTAGAACGTAATGAGAGAGGAAGCAAGTCCCTCGATATTTTATCTGTGTCGATTCATAGCGGGATTTCAGAAAAAAATTTAGACGCTGGCGCTCTTGGGAAAATCGTTAGACGCAGTGAGGATAAATCGCTCTATAAGCATGTTTTCCCCGGAGACCTCGTTTTTAATATGATGCGTGCCTGGCAGGGAGCTTTAGGCGTCGTAAAAAAGGAGGGGATGGTTAGCCCTGCCTATATTTCTGCCATACCAAATGCCGAAGTCTATCCTGGGTTTATGAATTATTGTTTACGCAGGAAAAACGTAATAAATCAAATAAATAACCTATCATATGGAGTTACAGATTTCCGTAAGAGGCTGTATTGGGATTCATTCGTTAAGATAAAAATTTCATTGCCTTCTATATCCGAGCAGAAGAAAATTACAGAATTCCTTACCCGGCTTGATGCAGCCATAAATCTTCATAAGAGAAGATTAGGAATGCTCAAGAATGTGAAACAGGCATTCCTTGAAAAAATGTTTATTTAGACTGGCTTCCTTTTAGATAAGGGTCTTAATCCATAGGGAAAATAGCATCCGCCCAAGACTGTAAAACTGCACGTCTCTCCTCCAGCAGGTCACTCCGGAGATAGGCCTGAACTGTCCTATCTCCTACCGAGTGGCTCAAGCACTTCTCCGCCAGAGTGAAGTCAATCCCCTGAGCCGCCGCCCAATCCCGAAAGACCGACCGCATGCCGTGCATAGTCCCGGCTGTCCCGGTCAGCCTCTGGATTGTGATCCGTGGCGTATCTATAGCCAGGAATCTAGAGACTCTCCCGGGGAATACGGCAGAGTCAGAAAGCCCCCGAGCTGCGTCAAGGACGATTAGAGCCTGGTGCGATAGCGGGACTCTGAAGTCTTCACGGGATCTCTTGGCGGTCTTCATCCTTATCCAAGGCACCGTAAAGATGTCGCCGTCTATCTCCTGCCACTCCGCCCGTAGGAACTCCCCCGCACGGAGGGCCGTGAGGCAACCGAAAATGACGGCCAGACTGGCGGAGGTTTTCCTTTCCCACAGCGCTGGGATGATCACCCGCCTGAGCGTATCAATATCAACCGCTTCAAAATGAGAGACTCCGGAGACAGCAGTGCGAGCAGGAAGGAAAAGCGCCAGATTCCCGTGCCATGCCGCAGGGTTCTCCCCGTCTCTCCAGCCGCACGCCTTGGCATAATCAAGAACTGTCTCAAGCCGCCCTCTGACTTTTGCCGCAGTTGCGGATTTCGACTGCCATATCGGCGCCAGCATCCGGAGCACATCGTCCCGCTTTATCTCGTCTACCGGATACTCCCCCAGAGCAGGGAGCACGTAGTCCCGGAAAGTGGCGACCCACTGAGCCGCTGCCTTTTCACTTGTCCACGCCTTCACTCTCCGCTGATTTTCGATAGCCTCCTGCCAAATATCGCTTAGCCTCGGAGCCTTTGCTCTTGGAGGCTCAAGCTCTTTTATCGGCTCGCCGGACTTTATCTTTAGCAGTATCTCCGCCGCCCGTTCTCTGGCGGCCGCTGTTGATATGAGTGGCCAAGGGCCAATACTGACCTTCATACGTCTCCCTGAGACTGTAGTCCTCAGGAACCAAAGACGGCGGTACCCCGTCTGGTACCCCCTCACTCTAAGGTACAGCCCTCCGCCAAATGCGTGAAGTCCTTCTCCCAAATTCTTAGGCGTTTTCATGAGTCCGATTCCCATTTTCTATACCCGGACAAAAAAAGCCTAGCCGGGGTACCAAAAAGGGTACCAGTTTTTCCCTGATAAGACCACAAAAGAACTGGAAAGAATTTAAAAGATCAAGAGAAAAATTTTTAAGTCAAATCTCTGGAAGCCCCGCCAGTATTGGCTTAGGCAAAGAAAAACCCCGCAGACATTGAATTTATCTGTGGGGTAATTTTTCGCCAAGTGGCGGAAGGGGTGAGATTCGAACTCACGGAAGTTTTGAAGCTTCGTCGGTTTTCAAGACCGATGCATTAAACCGCTCTGCCACCCTTCCATTGACGATGGATTTCGAATTCTACCGTCAGAGGGGGATAAAGGCAAATGCCTTACTCCCCATCGCGGAGAATCAGACCTCGCTCGGGCCGTTCTCAAGATTAAAGGCGTGATGCAGCACGCGGACCGCGAGTTCCGTGTACTTTTCATCCACCACAAGGCTCACCTTGATTTCGGAGGTGCTGATCATCATGATGTTGATGCCCTCTTCCGACAGCGCCTTGAACATGCGGGAAGCCACACCGGAGTGGGAGCGCATGCCGATGCCGACCACCGAGATCTTGGCGATGTGATCGTTCGTCTCGACGGGGCCGCCGCCGACAACCGGGATCACCTTCTTATTCAGCACTTCAAGCGTGTTTTCAAGGTCACCGCGCGGCACCGTGAAGGTAAAGTCCGTCTTTCCTTCAACGCTCACATTCTGGACAATCATGTCCACTTCGATATTCGCTTCAGCGATCGGTCCCAGAATGTTCGACGCGACGCCGGGCATGTCCGGAACGTTATGCAGCGTAACCTTGGCATCGCTGCGGGAAGCGGCAATGCCGGACACGAGAGCTTTTTCCATCATTTTGGGATCATCCTCATAGGTAATCAGGGTGCCGGAGACGGCCTCGACTTCGACCGGCAGATCCGGATCTGTGAGGCTAGAAAGGACTCGGCAGGGAACCTTGAACTTGCCCGCGAATTCAACGGAGCGGATCTGCAGCACCTTGGAACCGGCGCTCGCGAGTTCAAGCATCTCCTCAAAAGAAATATTGTTCAGACGCTTTGCTTCCGGCACGATGCGGGGGTCGGTCGTGTAGACGCCGTCCACATCCGTAAAGATCAGGCACTCGTCAGCGTGAAGCGCAGCCGCGATCGCGACAGCGGACGTGTCCGAACCGCCGCGGCCGAGCGTCGTAATGTTGCCCTCGGGATCCACACCTTGGAAACCTGCCACCACAACCACGCGGCCGCGCTTCAGCTCCTCACGGATTCTGAAATCATCGATCGTATCGATGCGGGCCTTCATATAGGAGTTATCGGTGTGAACAGCAACCTGCCATCCGGTCAGGCTCACCGCGTCGACCCCGATATCTTTCAGCGCCATCGCGAGGAGGCCGATGGACACCTGCTCACCGGTTGTCGCGATGACATCAAGCTCGCGGGGATCCGGGCGGGGGGACACTTCCTTAGCTAGGGCCAGAAGGCGGTTGGTCTCGCCGCTCATCGCGGAGACAATGACCACCACCTGGTGGCCTGCCTGGCGCCACTTAGCGACACGGCGGGCGACATTGCGAATGCGCTCGGGAGAGCCCATCGAAGTGCCGCCGTACTTGTGAACAATCAGAGACATGGTTTGTTTCTCAGTGGGACATAAATTAAGGTCCCGAAAGAGGAAAGCGGGAACATTCACCCGCCTCCGGTTTCGGGAAGCGTATTAAGAAAGATAGCCCAGAGAACCCTCTGCCGGGTATAAAACTTTCACTGATCCCCTGAATGCAGTAGGGAAAGTTATTTACTTTTTCAGGATTATATGCCAAAGAGCGGCTTATCCGGCTCCCAGGAGACTACCCAGCGGTCCGGAGACGTACGTCCGGTGCCGTCCGGATGCTCAAGCTTCCGGACTTCAGGGCCGAGCCCTGCCGCGTAAATCAGATCCTCGCCGCACCAGAGAAGCGGGAGATCCCCCCGCTCAAAGGATGGGATACCAGCCGCCTGATAGAGATGCTTCAGATTGCGGCTCGGGCGAAGCCGGTAGAGCTTGATTTTCTCGCCGCCCCGCCTGGCCCTGACTTCAAGGGGGCCCGTCCGAAGCAATTCCCCGGGGAATCCATCCTCATCCGCTTCCGCGGGTCTGAAGGCGAGAACACCGCCCCAGGGGGCCAGTTCCACCTCGCGCTCGCCGTTCCAGATAAAAGCAACGGTTTTCGACGTATCGCGGACCGGTTTCGCGTAAGGATGCAGAACAATATCCGCACCCCAGCGGCGGATATCCCAGGCGCCAAGCCGGATCGTAAGCGCGGTGTCTGAGTGTGTCTGCTTCGCCTGACGGAGCGCCTCGATCAGCGTCGCGCGCGGCGGCGGCTCAATCCCGTATGAGGAAATCCAGGCTCTGAGGCAGAGCGCCTGACGGGGAACCGAGAGATTGAGAAGAGAGGCGATCTTCAGCGCCCGGGGACGGGTTTTATCCGTGCAGCGGGCAACATCTTCTGCCGCCACCGAGTGAAGCACGGTGCCCGCCTCCGTCACGAGTTCCACCGAGCGGCTCGCGGCCTTTCTGAATCCGGGTCTCGCCTTATCGAGCACCGGCAGCACTTCATGCCGGATCAGGTTCCTGAGAAACGCCGTATCGTCGTTACTCTCATCATCCACCCAAGCGAGCTCCCGGGCCTTCGCCCAGGCTTCAATCCAGGCTCTCGGAATATCGAGCCAGGGCCGGGCAAGAAGCAATCCGTTTTCGCCGAACTCACGCACAGCGGGCATACCGGAGAGTCCGTCGACCCCGGCCCCCCGCATCCACTGAAGGAAGAAGGTTTCCAGCCTGTCATCCTGGTGATGCGCGGTGAGGATGACATCAAGCTTCAGCTCACGCGCCGCGGACGCGAGAGCCCGGTAGCGTTCTTCTCTTGCCGCCGCCTCAAGCCCCTTCCCCTTCCGGTCCACGCGGACCTGGTAGGCCGAGAACGGAATGCGGCGGGCGTCGCAGAACGCCCGGCAGGTGGATTCCCAGGAGTCGGCATTTTCCGAAATGCCGTGATTCACGTGAAGGGCATAAAGGCCTTCGATCAGGCTGCCCCAGCGGCGGGACCGTGTCAATCGGTGCGCGGCCTCAAGAAGCGCCATGGAGTCGCGGCCGCCTGAAAAAGCGATTCCGACCTGAAGCGGCCGCTCAAGAGGCTGAAGGATATCGTCAGAACGGCCCCGGATCGTGGCGCAGACCTGTTTCAGGCTTTCCGCCAGCGCTTCAAGAAGCTTTTCCTCAAGCGTCCGTACGCCGGGAACCGCGTTCTGTGCTTTTCGCTCCATCCTCTCTCCCTCCGCCCCTCACCGGGGGACGTGCTTAATTGGCCTCTTTCTTCTCCGCCGCTTCAGCTGCTGCCGCGCCGGTCGCTTTCGCCGCGCGGGACTTCGCAGGCTTCGTTTCCTTGGTGTCCGCCGCTTCCTTCGCATCAGGAGCCGCCGGAGCCGCGGTCTTCGCTGCCGCTTCGCGTTCCGCCTTCGCCTCAGCGATCTTCGCGGTCTTCGCGGCATCGCGGGCCGCGATCGCCTCGGCGCGGATCTTCTCCGCTTCGGCGGCCGTTACCGTCTCGTACTCGCCGTAACGCATGATGCGGTTCAGACGGCGGGCGATCAGCTTCTCAGGCGTAAAGCGGCGCAGATATTTCATCCGGTCCGTCAGATTCTTGCGGAGCGTCTTCGCCATCAGTTCCGGATCGCGGTGAGCGCCGCCCATCGGCTCCAGCACGATCTCATCGATCAGCTTCAGTTCCTTCAGGCGGTCAGCGGTCAGCGCGAGAGCGTTCGCGGCTTCAGAGGCGCGGCCCGCGTCCTTCCAGAGAATGGAAGCACAGCCCTCAGGGCTGATCACGGAGTACGTCGAATACTGCAGCATCAGAACAGAGTCCGCCACAGCGATCGCGAGCGCGCCGCCGGAACCGCCTTCACCGATGATCGTCGTGATGACCGGAACCGAGATATGCGTGAGCTCAACGAGATTCCGGCCGATCGCCTCAGACTGCCCGTGCTTCTCAGCGTCAATGCCGGGGTAAGCGCCCGGGGTATCAACAAACGTGATGATCGGGAGACCGAACTTCTCGGCAAGCTTCATCAGGCGAAGGGCCTTCCGGTACCCTTCGGGGTTTGCCATGCCGAAGTTGCGGTACGTACGGCTCTTGATGTCGCGGCCCTTCTGATGCCCGATCACCATCACGGGGTCGCCGCCGAGACGCGCGAGACCGCCGACAATCGCCGGATCATCGCTGTAGCGGCGATCACCATGCAGCTCATAGAAATCGGAGAACATCATCCGGATGTAGTCGAGCGTATACGGGCGGTTCGGGTGGCGGGCCACCTGGGAAATCTGCAACGGGGTCAGTTCCGCGTAGGTCTGCTTCAGAAGCTCGGCAGACTTCTGCTCGAGACGGTCGACCTCTTCACCGATATCCATTGACGGATCCGACTCCTGCATGGAGCGCAGTTCGTCAATCTTTTCGTCAAGAGCCTCAATGTCCTTTTCAAAGTCAAGGAAAGTTTTTTTCACGATTTCATCCAATAGATAGCCGGCGGCCGGAAGCGCTGAGGCTCCCGGGACGCGGGCCTTGTCTTTCCGATATTCCTTGTAGTTTAGCGGCTATGGGCTGAAAAGAAAAAAGCGGGACCTCATCCGTACGGACGAAGCCCCGCGTTACCCGGCATCTTACTGAGCCTCAGCCGGGACTCTTTTTACGCTCTGCGCCAGACTGTGCCTTCCGCCTTGTCGAGCAGCGTAATGCCCTTCGCGAGCAGCTCGTCCCGGATCTCATCCGCACGGGCAAAGTTCCTCGCCTTCTTCGCGGCCGCGCGCTCGTCGATGAGGCGGCGGATCTCCGCCTCATCAAGCCCTTCGGTCGCTCCCTTCAGGAACACCGCCGGATCCTTCTGCAGGATATTCAGCACAGCGCCGAGCCCCTTCAGCTGCCGCACGAGAGCCGGATCCCCGGTACGGTTCACTTCGGTCGCGAGACTGAAGAGCTGCGCCACCGCTACCGGCGTATTGAAGTCATCATCCATCGCGTCCGCGAACGCCGCGGCATTCGGCTCATTCCAGTCAAGCGGCTTCCCGTCACCCTCGCGCCCCTGGAGCGCCTCGTAAAGCCTCGTGAGCCCCTTATGAGCGTCGACGATCAGATCCGGATTAAAGGAGATCGGGCTCCGGTACTGCGTCCTGAGAAGGAAGAAGCGAAGCACCTCTGACCCGTTTCCGGCCCCGAACTGCTCATCCGTTTCCTTCAGTGCGTCGCGGATCGTCCAGAAGTTGTGGAGCGACTTGCTCATCTTCTCCTCGGTGCCATCCGCGGAACGGACGCGGAGCGGACCGGAGTGCATCCAGTAGTTCGCGAACTTCTTCCCGTTCGCCGCTTCGCTCTGCGCCACTTCGTTCTCGTGGTGCGGGAAGATGAGGTCAGGGCCGCCGCCATGAATATCGAAGTTTTCCCCGAGGTAATGGCAGCTCATCGCCGAGCACTCGATATGCCAGCCCGGACGGCCGGCGCCCCAGCGGCTTTCCCACTGCGGCTCGCCCGGCTTCGCCTTCTTCCAGAGCACAAAGTCGAGAGGATCACGCTTCCCCTCTGCGACATCGATACGCGCGCCGGACTGCAGGTCATCGATACTCTTTCCGGAAAGCTTCCCGTAGGCCGGGAACTTGCGGACCGCGTAATCCACGTCTCCGTCGCCTCCAACGTAGGCGTAGCCCTTATCAACGAGTTTTCCAATGATGCCGAGCATCTGCGGAATGAAATCCGTCGCGTGAGGCTCATAGGTCGGAGGAAGGCAGCCGAGGGATTCCATATCTTCCTGCATCGCCTTCGTGTAGAAATCCGTCAGTTCTTTTGTCGAAATGCCTTTCTCGGCCGCGCGGCGGATGATCTTGTCATCCACATCCGTAACGTTCCGGACAAAGGTGACCTCGTTCCCGCGCTCCATCAGCCAGCGGCGGATCACGTCAAACGCCACAAAGGTGCGGCCGTGCCCGATGTGGCAGTAGTCATAGACCGTCACCCCGCAGACATACATCCCCACCTTTCCCTCTTTGATGGGTTTGAAGGTTTCCTTTTTGCGGCTCATTGTGGAGTAGAGCGTCAGAGGTTTCGTGATAGTCATATGGGCAGTGCCCCTCCAGGACAGAATTGGCTCTCGGATCGGAAAGCCTCGGACGCGGACCGCGGGACCTCTCTTCCCGCGATTCCGGTGCTTTCCCTTTCGAGCGGTTAAAATCGTGGGAAAAGTATAGCCGTTCAGAATCGCCCTCAGCGGACAGCGGTCCCGGTTTTGCCCGGCCGCTTTGCGGCTTTTCTCATTTTTTCTAGGTCTGATACCTCATGCTGAAGCACACTTTCAGAAGCGCGGCGCTTGCCCTCTTCATTAGCCTCGCGGCCGTTCCGGCTTTTTCACAGACGGTCCTTTACCCGATTCCTGAGCAGCAGAAGGCTCCGGAAACCGAGCAGGACTACCCGATCTTCGTGAACCGGATGATCGCGGACGGGAACTACACAAAAGCGCTTCAGTACGCGGATGAGGGGCTCGCCAAAAATAAGCGGAATGTCGCCCTGATGTTTAAGCGCGCGACGATTCTCGAGCACCTGGGGCGGCGGGATGAAGCGATGGCGGCCTATCAGCAGCTGATCAACGCTTACCCCGAGATTCCGGAGCCTTATAACAACCTCGCCATCCTGACGGCTGACGGCGGCAAGGGCGATATCGATCACGCGATCGAACTCCTTGACCGGGCGATCACCGCGAATCCGAATTTCGCAACGGCGCACGAAAACCTGGGAGACCTATACGCGCTGAAGGCTCTGCAGAATTACCGTCTTGGGATGCCGGCGAACACCCCTGCTAACCGCGACGCCCGCCGCCGCGTGAGTGAAAAAATCGCGATGCTGCAGATCGCGACCGGGAACGACCCGGATCCGGATCTGCTGAAGCAGCCGGGCGCGGAAAAGATCCCGGCGCTTCAGGAAAAGCCCGCGGCGAAGGCGGACCCGGTTGAAGCGAAGCGGAGCGCCGCTGCGGCTGCCGTGCTGAAGAACCGCGCGGCAAAGAAAACCGCTCCGGCCAAAGCGGCGTCCAATACGGTGACCACGACCACAGGCGGCATCACGGAAACGGTTCAGAAACTCCCCGCTCCCGCGGCTGCCGCCCCGGCACAGGCTTCAGCACCGCAGCCTGGCAGCTACAGCGCGAAGGAAAACGGCACCGGGAGCACCACGAAGAGCACGCTCTTCAAGCCGCTTCCCGAACTGAACTGAGACTCAACACTCCAGGCGTGAACCGCTACAATGGGATGCCTCTCAGGCGGGAGTCCAAACCGGTCCTTTTTTCCGGTTTCTTCCCCCGCTGAGACACTTAATTACCAGTTACCAGCAAGAGGACTGACAGCATGATTCGTCTTACGACCAACCAGGGCGCGATTGAACTTGAGCTCGACAGCGAAAAAGCTCCGATCACCGCGAAGAACTTCGAACGCTACGTCACCGAAGGTTTCTACGACGGCACCATCTTCCACCGCGTCATCAAGGGCTTCATGATCCAGGGCGGCGGCTTCACGGCCGGCATGAGCGAGAAGCAGACTCACGATCCGATCGTGAACGAGGCGAAGAACGGCCTGAAGAACGACAAGTACACGATCGCGATGGCCCGCACGAGTGACCCGGATTCCGCCACCGCCCAGTTCTTCATCAACGTTGCCAATAACGATTTCCTCAACTACAACCCGGGCAATCCGGGGTATGCTGTTTTCGGCCGTGTGACGAAGGGCACCGAGGTGGTGGACGCCATCGCCAAGGTCCGCACCGGACGCCGCGGCTGGTACGACGATGTGCCGCTTGAAGACATCGTCATCCTCAAGGCCGAAGCGCTGTAACAAGGCCTCCGGGCGCAGCCTGCGCCCGGGGAACGGACCTGCAAAGGAAAAGGAATCGCTTGAGAAATGGCTGAAATGATTGCGCCGGCTCTTGCCGGCACCAAAGAAATAGCTCCGCTTGAAAATCCGGTTTTCATCTCGGACCTGCATCTCGCCCCGGAGCACGATAAGACGCTGATGCAGTTCTTCCGCTTCATGAAGACACAGGTGCCTTACTACAGCGAGCTTGTGATTCTCGGCGACCTTTTCGATTTCTGGCTCGGTGACGACACCATTTCGTCCGCGGAGTCCGTAGTCAAGGCGCTCGCCTACGCCTCCTCCATCGGGAAGCGCGTTCTGATTGCCCAGGGGAACCGTGACGTGATGCTCGGCCGCGACTTTGCCGCGGCCTGCGGCGCCACGCTTCTCGCGCCTGAAGTCGCGGTGAAGTGCATTGGGAAAACCATCCTTCTCTCGCACGGCGATGAGTGGTGCACGAAGGACGAGGAGTATCAGAAGTTCCGCGCGATGACCCGTGACCCGCAGTGGCAGCTCTCCGCACTCAGCCTTCCGGTTGAGAAGCGTATTGAGCTTGCCCGCCAGGCGCGCGCTCAGTCCGAAACCACGAAGGGCAGCAAATCCGCCGCCATCATGGATGTGGTGGATGTGGATGTCTACAAGGCCGCCAAAGCGCATAACGCGGATATCGTGATTCACGGTCACACACATAAGCCGGCGAGCCACGAACTCGCGGATATCGAGCGCTGGGTGATTCCCGACTGGGATCTCGATTCCGGTGAGGGGAAAGATCACTGGGGCTATATCCGCACGGTGAACGGTCAGCGTCTGCAGATCATCATGTAAGCCGCACGCAGCCCGCGCTGATGAAGGAGAAGATTCCGAGCCTCACGCCCGGATCTCCTCCTTTTTTTGTGTCCGCGTTATTCTTAGATTCAGCCGGAATCCGCTCTTACTCCTGAAGGAGACTCTATGTCTGCGACACCTAACCCCATGACCGATACGCTTCGCGCCCACACCTCAGTCCGGGCCTTTACTGATGAACCGGTGAGCCAGGAAGATCTCGAAGCGATATATGAATCCGCCCGCGCGGCAAGCTCCACCTGCTTTCTGCAGGTCACCACGGTTATCCGGATCACGGATAAAGAACTGAAGGCGAAGCTCGCGGAACTCGCCGGCAATCAGAAGCACATCATCGCGGCGCCCGAATTCTGGGTGTTCTGCGCGGATTATCACCGCGATCAGGTCCTCGTGCCGAAGGCGGATCTCGGCTGGACCGAGCAGCTGATTGTGGGTTGCGTGGATGCCGCGATTCAGGCTCAGAACGCCTTTGCCGCGCTTGAAGCCCTGGGACTCGGCGGGGTTTACGCGGGCGGCATCCGGAATCATATTGAGGAAGTGGACCGTCTCCTTAAGCTTCCGCAGAATACCTTCCCGGTGGTCGGCCTCGCGTTCGGGCACCCTGCGCATAAGAATGAACTGAAACCCCGGCTCCCCGCTTCCATCACGCTCTGCGAAAACGCCTATCAGGAACCCGATCCGGCGAAACTGAAAGCCTACGATGAGCAGATGAGGAACTATTACCAGCATCGCTCGTCCAACGCGAAAGACACCGCCTGGTCTGATGAGCTCGAAAGAATTCTGCTTCGCGAACGCCGTCCGTTCGTCCTCGGCTTCCTGCAGAAAAAGGGATTCGCGGAAAAGTAAGAGAATCCTCTTGCAAAAGTAAACCGGCATTTTCAAGGGGGCCTCCCCGAAAAATGCCGGTTCTTTTTTGCGAGGCGGCTCAGGCAGCCTGACGGACTTCAGAGCGCCGAGTCAAGGAATGACCGTTCCGCAGGGTCTTCAATCGCCGGAGCGTCCGACTCATCAAGGCCCTTCAGTTTCGCGATTTCGCGCTCCAGGCGATTAATCGTTTCGCGCTGGACATCAAGTTCCTTACGAACCTGATTAAAGGCCCGCGTCACCGGATCCTCAGCGCCTTCAACAACGCCGTATGCGCTGAAGTGCTCGTGCTCAGCCTGTTTCGCGGCTTTCTTTTCACCGGCCACATGACCCGGAACGCCGACAATCGTCGCGTTCGCCGCGATCGGCTTCAGGCAGACCGCGTTCGAGCGGATTCTTGCGTTCCGTCCGACAGTCCATCCGCCGAGCACCTTCGCGCCGGCACCGACAATCACACCGGGTTCCAGCGTCGGATGACGCTTTTCACCTCGCCCGAGACTCGTGCCGCCGAGCGTCACGCCCTGGTAAATCGTGCAGTCATCCCCCACCTCAGCGGTTTCACCGATCACGGTGCCCATACCGTGGTCAATAAAGACACGGCGTCCGATTTTTGCTCCCGGATGAATCTCGATCCCGGTGAGAAACCGGGCCACATGACTCACCCAGCGGGCGAAGGTGTACCAGCCCTGGATCCAGCACCAGTGACTCAGCCGCCAGAACTGCACCGCGTGAAACCCGGGATAGGCGAGGAGCACTTCAAGCGTGCTGTGGCACGCCGGGTCTCTCTCCCGGATAATCTGGATATCTTCTCTCACTCGCTCAAACATGGAAATCAGTCCTTAAGGTTCTGGCAGGATTCGCCTATATTACCCGACTTTTTCACTCGGGTTTAAGTGGGCGTCAAAATTTATCCCTGATCGGATTTCTTCCCGGCTTTCTTCTGTCCCTTCCTTTCGGTTTTCGGGCAGATGATGGCCGCGCACACGCCCCGCAGCATATCGACCTCTGGCTGCGTAAGCCCCGCGCGGGCGATAATCCGGCGGGTCATCGGCATCAGAAACTTGGGTTCTGCCGGATTGAGAGCCCCGCAGGCTGTCATCGCGCGGGCCCAGTGCTCAAGGAAGCCTTCGATCGCGGGCACTTCTGCCGGAGGATCCCGGTCAAAACGGGTTTCCCAGTCGTAGAGCTTGCCTTCGTTTCCTGCACGGCTGCGCTGTGTCATATGGAGTTCATACGCGGTCACCTGCACGGACTGCGCGAGATTAAGGCTCGGGCTCTCAGGATCCGCGGGGATGGCTGCGATCCCCTGACAGACCTCGATCTCCGCATTCGTGAGACCGCTGCGTTCCGTACCGAACACAAAAGCGATGTCACCGGGTTCAGACGCAAGGAAATCGCAGGCGCGGGAAACCGCGGAACGGAGTTCCTCGATCGGGGGACCGTACTCGCGGTCATACCCCGAAAGCGCCCAGGCAAAGGTGACTCCATTCAGCGCCTCAGTCAGCGTCGCGACTGAATGGCTCTCCCGCAGGACGTCGACCGAGCTTGTCGAAAGCGCGATCGCGTCCGGATGCTCCCGATAATCCGGGTGCTTCGGATTCACCACCCAAAGGTCTCTGAAGCCCATCGTTTTGATTGCCCGGGCGGCGGCACCGATGTTCGCGGGGAGACTGGGGTCGCAGAGGACAAACCTCACCCGGGAAGCATTGTTAGGAGTCTGCATTTCCTGATACTCACGCATAAAGCTGAATTGAAACCTGAAGATGGTAACAGCTTTAGGCGAGGGTGCCGCCTCCCATCCCCGCTTTTCCGCTGTATCCTTCTGTCGCCGGAATTATTTTTACTCGTTAAAATAACGGTCTCTTTATTGCAGGGAAAAATCACGCCTGGGCACTCTATCGTCCCCCCTCGTTCTCTTTTCCCCGATCTTCTTACCCCATTAACAACCAGGTGCATCTGAACATATGGCCAACATAGACATCGCCATCCGTGCGGCCCGCGAAGCAGCCGACATCATCAACCAGGCTTCCCGCAACATCGAAAACGTCAACGTCCAGACGAAAGCTCTTCATGACTACGTCACCGACGCGGACAAGGCCGCCGAGCGCGCTGTCATCGATATTCTGTCTCACTACTGCCCGGATCACGCCATTCTTTCCGAAGAGGCTGGGCTTGTCGGTCAGACGAATTCCGAGTTTGTCTGGGTCGTGGATCCGATCGACGGCACGACGAACTTCATTCATGGCTTCCCGCAGTACGCCGTGTCGATCGCGCTGAAGCGCGGGAACGACATTCTTGAGGCCGTGGTCTACGATCCGCTGAAGGATGAGATGTTCACCGCGACCCGCGGCGAAGGTGCCCGCCTCAATAACCGCCGTATCCGCGTTTCCGGCCGTACAAGCTTCGGCGCTTCGCTGATCGGCACGGGCTTCCCCTTCCGCGGCGGTGATGACTTCGAGGGCTATGCCCGTGTCTTCACCTCTGTCGCGAAGCAGACGTCCGGCATCCGCCGCGCCGGCGCCGCCTCGCTCGACCTCGCTTATGTCGCCTGCGGCCGTCTCGACGGCTTCTGGGAAAGCGGTCTGAAGCCCTGGGATATTGCCGCTGGCTCTCTCCTCGTTCTTGAAGCCCGCGGTCTCGTGACTGACTTCGATGGGGATGACCACTTTCTCGACACCGGCTCCATCGTCGCCGGTACGCCGAAGATCTTCGGAACGCTCTTCCCGATCGTTACCAACAAGGTCGCCTGAGTACGGCAGAGGTCTGAAACTTCAGACACTCTCTGAATCGGGGCGGTTCATTTCAGAATGAGCCGCCCTTTTTCTATTCTCTCTTGGCATACAGGATAAAATTTCACCCTGCCCGCTTTTTTCAATCCCCGGGAGACGCTTTACAAAGTGACCAAGCCCAGCCTTAACCAATCCACAGAGAACGCTGATCTCTCCACACTCACCCCTGCCATGCGGCAGTTTATTGAAATCCGCACAGAGGTCGCGAAGCAGCATCCGAATATCCTGCTCCTCTACCGGATGGGAGACTTCTACGAAACGTTTTTTGAAGACGCGGTGGAAATCAACAGGCTTCTCGGCATCACGCTCACGAGCCGCGGCAAGGGAAAGCCAGATGCCATTCCGATGGCAGGCGTCCCTTTCATGACGCTGGACTCGTATCTCGCGCGTCTCGTGAAACTCGGGAAATCCGTGGGCATTGTGGAGCAGATCGGAGACCCGGCAGCAGTCAAAGGCACGATGCCGCGGAAACTCGTGCGGATCGTGACCCCCGGCACCATCACAGAGGATGAACTGCTTCCGGCGAAGGCGGACGCCGCGCTGATCGCGGTCTGCCCTCCCTCCGGGAAAAAGTTCCCGCAGTGGTCCGTCGTGTCCCTTGTTCTTTCCAGCGGCGCGTTCAAGGGCTTCTGCTGCACAGAGGACGAGCTTCCGGGCGAAATCGCCCGTATCTCGCCTCAGGAAATCCTGATCCCGGACTCCTGCCGGGAGACCGCGAAGTCTTTCTCAGGAGCCGCGCAGCTCACCCCGCTTCCCGACTGGCATTTTGATCCGAAGCACGGAACCGATGAACTGCTCCATCACTTCAATATGGAGAATCTCGACGCCTGGGCTGTGAGCGAAAAGCCCGGGGTTCTCGCAGCCGCCGGCGCCATTCTGGGGTACGTGGAACAGACTCAGGTGGACGCGGTGCCGCATATCCGTCCTCTTGTCTTTGAGGAATCGAGCCGTTTTGTCGGCCTTGATCCCTCAAGCCGCCGGAATCTGGAACTCACGGAACCGCTCCGAAGCGAAAACGGGCCGACCCTTTTCTCCACGATCGATCACTGCCACACCTCGATGGGATCCCGGATGCTGCGAAGCTGGATCACGCAGCCGCTGCGGGATCCAGCGGTTCCCCGCGCGCGGCACGAAGCCGTTCGGGAGATGATTGAAAACGAATCACTCCGCGACGCGCTTTCCGAGCCCCTTAAGAACCTTCCGGATCTGGAACGCGTGGCGTCCCGTATCGCTCTTGGTTCCGTGCGGCCGAGAGAACTTTCCGGGCTCCGGGACGCACTCCCAGCTCTGCAGAGGCTCTCTGAAGCCGCCGCGCTCTCACGGGTTCCGCTTATCTCCGACACCGCGGCGATCCTGAAACCCGATCCCGCGCTTACCGATCTCCTCGGCAGGGCGCTTCTTGAGCTTCCCGCCGTTACGCTCCGGGATGGGCGCGTGATCGCGGATAGCTTCAGCGATGAGCTGAAAGAACTCCGGGAACTCCGGGACAATGCCGGCAATGTGCTCGCGCAGATTGAGGCGCGGGAAAAAGAGCGGACCGGCATCCCGACACTCCGGGTGGAATATAACCGTGTCTCCGGCTACTACATCGAGGTCTCCCGGGCTCAGGCCGATAAGGTGCCGGATGACTACCGCAGACGTCAGACACTGAAAAATACCGAGCGCTTTATTACGCCGGAACTCAAGTCCCTTGAAGACAAAGCGCTCGCCGCCAAAGACCGGGCGCTCGCGCTCGAGCGAAGCCTCTATCAGGGGCTGATTGAGTCCTGCAGCGGGTACGTTGACGCGCTTACGCGGGCCTCAGAAGCCGCGGCGACGCTTGACGCCCTCCTCTCTTTCGCTAAGCACGCGGCCGATATGGAGTGGACGTGTCCCGAGCTCTCGGACGCCCCTGGACTCGCAATCGAAGGGGCCCGGCACCCCGTTGTTGAAAAGGCGCTGGAGCACTATGTGGCAAACGACTGCTCGCTTGAACCCGGGCGGCGGCTTCTCGTGATTACCGGCCCCAATATGGGCGGCAAGTCGACCTATATGCGCAGCGTCGCACTGATCGTGATACTCGCGCTTGCCGGCTCCTGGGTTCCGGCGAAGCACGCCCGTATCGGTTCGATCGACCGGATTCTCACCCGCATCGGCGCAAGTGACGATCTCGCGCGCGGTCTCTCCACCTTCATGGTCGAGATGGTTGAGGCCGCCGCGATTCTTCATCAGGCCACTGACCGGTCACTCGTTCTCATGGATGAAATCGGCCGGGGCACGTCAACCTTTGACGGCCTGTCGCTCGCTGGCGCCATCGCGCGGGAACTCGCGGATCGGATCCGCTGCTACACGCTTTTCGCGACACACTACTTTGAACTCACGATGCTCGCGCAGACCTGCGCTGAAGTCGCGAATGTGCACGTCAAAGCGGTGCAGAGCGGCGGAAAAGTGGTTTTCCTGCACGAAGTCACCGAGGGTCCGGCAAGCCAGAGTTACGGCATCGCGGTGGCTCAGCTCGCCGGGGTTCCGCAGCATGTGATCCGCGAAGCGAAGGCGATGCTTCGGGAATTGGAGAAACGGGCGGAAGAGAATGGTCCCGAGCCGGATCTTTTCTCATCCCCAGCAGCTTCGCTTCCGGAACCCGAGATCGAACTGGAAGAGGAACGTGAGAGTCCTGAGGTGGAGAAGGCCCTCTCCATCCGGGATGATCTCCTCGCGATCGACCCGGATACTCTCACTCCGCGGGAAGCGCTCGCTTCGCTCTACGAACTCATCCAGAAAGCAAAGAAGCAGGATTGATCGAGAGAAGGACACATAGCAGGGATCCGGATTCACCGATTCGGATTCCTGCTCATCCCCTGACTCTCCATTTCTGTTTGCTGCTTCTCTGACCAACAGGCGATTATCTCCTCCCACGCTTAATCAGAGACGGGATCTCTTGTTCCCTCTAGGAAACCATCTGTTTTTTCAGCTGTTCCCCTCGCTTTTCCAACAATTTCGGGACACTTTTTCCGGGAGAGAAGACACTGACACAGATGCTTTCCTTCCCATCTGAATGCGGCTCAAAAAGGCTCATTCGTTGTTTTCTTTCATGCTAGATTGATGTTCAACGTGATTGAGGAATGGGGCATCAGGTTGCTTCTACAACTGCAGAAATCCCCGATACCTAAAGAAAACCTCAAGCCTGAAAACCGACATACAGATTGATGGAGTAACACCATGGAATACAAGTTCACGAAAGACAATTTCGAAACCGAAGTGCTGAAGAGCGATAAGCTCGTGCTGATCGACTTCTACGCCGACTGGTGCGGCCCCTGCCGCACGATGGGTCCGGTTGTTGACCAGATTGCCAAGGACTACGACGGCAAGGTGAAGGTTGGCAAGATCAATGTCGACGAAGAGCACGAAATCGCGGCGCAGTTCGGCATCCGTTCGATTCCGTGCTTTGTCTTCATGAAGGATGGCGAAGTGGCGGATCACGTGGTCGGCGCTGTTCCCGGCACCGAGCTGACCTACCGTATCGACGAGCTGACGAAGGCCGCCTGATTCGAGAGAAAAAAGAAGGGACCGCCGGCTGACGATCCCTCTTCTTCAGGCACTGAGGCGAAGCAGACTTCGCCTCGGTGCTTTTTCTTTACTGGTGCACCGATCAGGTGATCAGTCCTTCAGGAAGTAAGTCACGGTCGTCACGACACGGACCTTCTTCTCATACGGCGTGCTCTGATTGGCATCCGTAATGGAAAACTGTCCCTGGTTCGCGGACTTGATCTTTCCGATATGGGAACCCGAGTCCGCCGCGAACTTCTGCGCCACCTCACGCGCGTTCTTCGTCGCTTCCTCAACCATCGCGGGCTTCACCGTGTTCAGTTTGGTATAGAGGAACACCGTATTCCACTTATCCGTGGTCACCGGAACGCCTTCGCCAATCAGCTCCTTCTGAGCCGCCATCAAACGGCGAACCTGATCCACTTTCGTGGAATTTACCGTAATGGAACCGGTGAGCGTATAGCGCGGACCGCGCATATCCATACCCTCCGCGTTCCGGTCCTGAATTTCCGGAGCCCCAAAGCTGAACTCGGAATCCTCTAGCCCGCTCTTCTTCAAGAACGCCACCACTTTCTGGCTGTCCGCCTCAACCTTCGTATGCGTGGTGAGGAGGTTGTCGCCGGTTTCCTTGAAGGTAATCGGCCAGATCACCTGATCCGCCGGGACTTCCCGCTCAGCAAGCCCCTTTACCGTGACAACCCGAGTCTGCCCCAGATACTGGGACACGCCGGTATAAAACATGCAGCCAAGAAAGATCAGACCAACCGCTACGCCGGCACCAATCAGCCCGCCAGTGGTCCATCCGGAATTTTTTTCCATCACGCAACTCCTTCAATCCGAGAGATCAGAAGGAAAAGCCTCAAAAAGCTTTTCTTTCCCACTATTATTAGGGAGCTTCCCGGAATTGAAAAGACCGGCTTTTTTATAAAGTGTTACAGAAAAGGCATAATATGCAATTAGATCAGGAATGGGATGACGTTGAAGTAGACGAAGGCGGTATCGATCCGAATGATTTCTCCCATTACCTCGAGACCGATGAGGTGCTGAGAGGATTCGCGATGATCGCTCTTAAGCGCGGCTACGAAATGATTGACGCGGGAGAGGATCAGGGCGTTGTGGCTGAGGCGCTGGTTCTGCTCTTCCACGAGTCTGAAGTGCCGGATGCCTTCGATATTTTCAGCTGGGCCTCTGACTACTTTGAAAATGTCGACTGGAACGACTTCATGAATACCTATGTTTCAAGCCCCGCAGAAGGTCTCTTTTCAGAAGAAGAAGCCGGAGCGATCCGTGAGTCGCTTGACCGGGCGCTTGAGCAGACCCAGATTGAAAACGCCTGAGAGCATTACCCCGCATTCGGTTCTATGCTCCCACGAGCTTTTCCCGATCCAGTACAAGGCGGCTTGCGGGGAGCAAATAAAGGAAAAACGCGAAAACGAGCGACGCGGGAGCCGCGCCGAGAACTGAGAGCGGGATAGCGCCCGCGATTGACCAGGGAATCAGAGGCGCGATCACAATCGCGCTGTCCTCAATATCCAGCGCGAGCTTCTCCTGATCCGGTCTCACGCCAGTGCAGAGGTCATGAGTCAGCATGGCGGCGAACGACTGATTGCAGGAGACTCCGCAGGCAAGAATCGCGGCCAGCGTCACCGCGCTGACAATTGATACCCGGGCCGCGACTCTTTCGATCATCCCCCGGATCCCCTGAAGCAGCCGGGTACGAATGAAAATCCCGGCGTACGTCGCTGAAATACAGACAATCGCGATCCCTTTTGCGAAGGACACCATGCCGCCCCCATTCATCAGATGGGCAACGGTGGCATTTTCTGACTGGTAGCCCAGCACAAGCATGCTGAGAATGTCAGATATCCCCATATGCTGAATAAAGAAACAGATGAGTGAGGCCGCCGCGACGCTGATCCCCATGGTGAGTCTGACGTTGACGCGAAAGAGTACGAGCCCCACCACAATCAGAGCAGGGATCACCGTGATCCAGGAGGAGACAAAGACTGAAGCAAAAATCCCCCGGATTTCCGGAACCTGGCCGCTCCCGGGATAAAGAAACCCCATCAGAAGGTAAAGGAGAGACGCCAGAAAAAAGGCCGGCGCACCGGTCACCAGCATTCTCTTCAGGTTGCGTCTCAGGTCCGTATGCGTGATCGCTGAAACCAGCATGGCGCTGGTTGACATCGGAGACCACCGGTCACCGACAAAGATTCCTGACATCACAGCACCCGCTGTGAAAAGCGGCGGAACGCCAAGCGACGCCCCGATCGTCATAGAAATCACGCCCATGGTCGCGACGGTGCCGAACGACGTTCCCGTGAGAACCGAGAGCAGCGTATTCGCAAAGAAAATGAGAACGAGGAAATATTCCGGGCGGATGAGATCGGAAACAAAAATCACGATATCCGGAATCGTGCCCGCCGCCCGCCAGCTCGCGGTCAGCATGCCGATAAAGAGAAACGTGATGAGGATGCCGCTCACCGTGCGGACGCCCTCAAGCGACATCTCCCAGACTTCCCTGAGGCCATACCCCCGGAAGACCGCGAAACCCGCGAAGAGGAAATATCCTCCCGCGAGCGCGTAAAGAATGGAAAGTCCGGACGCGACGCAGAAAACGAGAAGCGCGCCGAATAACAGAAGCACTACGGCCTGAGGCATCGCGTCTCCAATCTCAGGGATTACTTTTTCGGAAGAGTGGCAGCGGCCGCCTTTTCAAGCGCGGCCTTCAGCGTTCCGACATGGCTCGGCGCTCCGGCCTTTGCCGCGTAGAGGAGCGTTACCCGATCGGTGCCTTCCGGAATGGAACGAATGAATTCACCGACCTCGGGAGACGATTCAAGCTCCTTCGCGTAGCGCTCGGAAAACGTCTCAAAACGCCCTTCCTTATCTTCGTGAAACCACTTCCGGAGATCCGGGGATGGCGTGATTTCTTTGGCCCAGCAGCTGATATCAGCATCCGCCTTCTTCACGCCTCGCGGCCACAGACGGTCAACCAGGACACGGTAACCATCTTCCGGCGACGCAGGTTCATAAATTCTTTTGAGAGCAAATTCCATAGTGACTCAGTCTCCAAAGACATTACTCAGACGTAATGCCCTATCTTAGGCGGTTTGGAAGCGTCTATGGATCCCTCTTTTTGTTTTTGGGAAACGGCATCCTGAATATCGGGTTCCCTGCGTATCGTCATCGGCAGGGCTATGGCATAAAAATTACAATCTCTCATCAGGCAGATGACGCGGTTCCATTCCCCGTCACTCTTCGTCTTTTTTCTCTTTCCCCGCATCAGGAGCTGTCAATGGAATTTTCTGGATGGCTTGGCTTTCTTTCAGCCAGCATCTTTCTCGCGTTTGTCCCCGGACCGGATAACATTTTTGTTCTCCTGCAGTCCGCGACAAACGGCTTCAGATCCGGTTTCTTCGTGATTCTGGGGCTCTGCACGGGGCTGGTGTTCCAGACACTCTGCGCCACGCTGGGTCTTGCGGCTGTGGTCGCGGCGAGCACATGGCTCTTCGGAGCTATCTGCGTGCTCGGGGCACTCTATCTTCTTTATCTCGCCTGGGGAGCCTGGCACGCTCCGATCGTGGCTGAACCCTCTGCCCGGGTTTCATCCCTTGCCCCGCAGGCCGCCTGGCGGCGCGGAACACTGATGAACATCACGAACCCCAAAGTGCAGATCTTTTTTCTGGCGTTCTTTCCTCAGTTTCTGTTCGAGGGGGCCGGCACCGCGCCGGTTTGGGTACAGATGCTCATCATGGGAATCACATTCATCGCAGCGACGCTGCTTGTCTTCACCCTGATCGCGTTTTTTGCCGGGGCTTTGTCTCTTCGGCTGAAGAAACCCATGTGGCAGCGTGTGCTGAACAAGGGATCCGCCGTTATCTTTGTTCTTCTCGCGCTCTCAGCGCTTTATCAGATCGTGTCTCATCAGACGGGAGCGTAATTTTCGGACCATGCCCCTCAGACGCAAGCCGGGGTACTGAACCAGACAGTCTTCGATTTCTCGAATCGGCCTCTCCGATGAAATTCTCTGTCACTGCGCCTAAGAAAAAATCCCAGCCGGTATCGGCTGGGATTCTGGAACTTGGTGGGCTGGCGGGAGCAAAGAATCCCCTATTATCAGGGCTTACAGACGGGTTAAAAAAATTTACCCATCATCTTACCCATCATAAAATTCTTGCTGGGCGCCGAGGATTCAAGTGCAACTTTCCTCATTTTCCCTTGCTGACATTTTTCTACGGTCGCTCAGGAAAAGGGTAAAAACCTCTAAAACCCCCTTTTTCTCCCATCTCTTATTTTATCTTGCGGTCCAAAAAATTTTGCACGCGCAAAAAAATCGTTAAAGACGCGGTCTAGGTTCGGCTGAGTTTTTTATTTTTACCCGCCTCGGGGTGGTCAATCCTCTCGTTCTGTCTCTTATCTCACCGACAGACGGTACAGTTACAACCATCCGTTTTTTCCGAGCGGAACCCGAGTCTGCAAAATTTTCTGTATTTCCAGGAGAAACAGTTCGTTAATCTGCTCTTCTACCTTCTGGTACTGTTGTAGGTGTCGTAAGTAAGTTTTCTGTTGCATCCGCTGCGGCGCGGCCAAATGCCCTCCCTCCATCCGAGATAGGATTTTTTTCTTTTTCAATCGAAGCCTTTCCATTTTGTCGGCTTGGGCACTCCAGTAAGTAAGCCGCATGCAGTGCCGGCAGCCCACGTCTGAACCAATGTACAGCGTTCCTACTCGCTGTCCGCATCTCGGGCACACAAACCATCGGCGTACCCCACCGAGATGGCAAGGTTGCTCAATCGTTTCGACCGAAACCGCTAGATGCTGCCACGGTCGATCCTTTGCCTCTCGAACCTGAAAGGTTACGCGTACGCTGTTGCCCTCCAGCCCGATCAATGCACTGCCGTATGAAGAATCACCAACCTTCCAATTGATGACCCGTGGTGCCTTTAACAATGCAGCCTTATTCACCTTGATCCAACTCATCGGGATAGAGCGCATATCTTCTACTGCGTACCGTGTGCGCTCAGGGCGCCTCCCACTTCCAAAGCCTCCCATTTTCTCAAATCCATTGTGAATGCAAACCGTCAGCCTTTGATAACAGTTTGATTTTCATTTAAAAATCGTTTATTGCTTGAATCATCCTGATTCCCTCGAATTTCCTTCAACTTGAGCAACATGGAAAGTGTTCGTTCAAATTTTCTATCTAAGTGGGCTTCATATCGTGCGATTTGCTCAAAAGGAAAGCCGTGAAATGAACTTCCTGCTGCCTGCTGCCGTATCTCGGTAACGCAGTTCGTGATTTCTTCTGCGTTATCTACTTTCTGAGAAACTTCGTTCAGGATGAAGTTTTCAATGTCCTCTTTGGTATTCGAGCAACGCGAGGTGGCGTACCAAAGATCCTGAAGATCCTCAGCCAGCAAGCCGAACGCCTGCCGGGCCGCTCCTTTCCCTCCCTGAGCCAGCCGCTCCCCCGCAGCCTTCAGCGACTCCCTCATTTCTGCCAAATGCTTTTTGTGCTCTCGCAAGCCATCTTCGTCTAGGGCCAGAAGTGACCGCAATTCCCGCTCTATTTCTCCACCATCATCCCCAGAATCATTAATGTGAAGATGGAATGGCCATGAGGTATTGATTAACCTCTTGGGAAAATTAATTGTGCGCTCCAATCCGTCGTTAAGGCTTGCCGCTTCGGCAGTCAGTACGCGGCGCTTTCTCCAAACGATAGAGGCGAGTTCTTCAACCAGCACATTCTCAGTCGGACCTTGAGGCAAATATTCGGCTATGAACTTATCCCGAAGTTCTTCAAAGGCCTCTTTTGATTCATGGGGAAGAACCGTTACAGATGAACGCAGACCGTGCTTGACTGAATTGAAACGTGTCATTTCATACCGCTTATTTTCATCATTGTCAGTCATAGTGAATTGTCCTAATTGATTTTTGAGGAAAAATCTATTCGCTTTGGACGTCTCCAAACCGAATTCCACCACCATTAAACAAGCTGATAGGTTGGAAGCTTCCCGGATTTTTTTATGCGAATGAGCTTCTTATCGTTGACGTTCCAACCTTCATGGTGCTTGAGCCACCAACCCGACCTTTTCCGGTCAAGTGCATAACCGCAGACCAAACCGGCCTCCTCGAAGATTCCGAATACTTCAGAATTGACGGCATGGGCCTCCACCCATTGAGCAAGGTCCCGGACAGTGAATGGACGTTTTTCAAAATACCCATGAATGGCATCAAAAACTGCTCCGACTTGCTCACGTTCCGGATCCTCCGTCATCACTTCAAAAACACGCTGCGCGGGGTCTGGGCGCCCCAGCCAGAGCAAGGGGTACCGGCAAAGGTCTGACCACTGAGAGTAGGAATTCAAGGTTCTCAGCGAAGGGGTTTTGGGCGAGCCTGCACGAATCCATGCAGCAATGATCGTCAATGCGCACGAAACATACTTTCCCCTTTGTTTCTTGACTTCTTCAAGCAATTCCGGCCGTTTATACTGCCTCGTCACCGGTAGCTCTTCGGTCGGGTTAAGGTAGATGGGCACCACACGCCTTGTCATATCACGGATTGGTCCTACGTTATTGCCGCTTGATAGAATCAGGGTGCGGGTGCTGAGTTCAGTTACGCGGCTTGCCCCTAGAATTCGCCCACTGACTACAGGTTCTGTCAGGACCATGCAAAGACTTTTGTGCGGAAAGATATCTGTGGTTAGATTGTCAAACATGATGACCGGAGGAGCCGGAAGCAACAGTGAAATTAAAAGTTTCTGACATTCTTCATCGTTAGTCGGGAAGTTTGATGCGCCAACATCATCTCCCGTAGCGAATATCGCAATGAGGTAGGTCAGGTAAGACTTCCCAGATCCCGGCAGATGAGCCCGCACATGAAACATGGGGGCCACCCTCAATTGGGCACGTATGACCGCCGTCAGTATTGCTGCGACCGCTGCGCTGCGGTCGCATTCTTCTTCAAACGGAAATTCCTTCAACAATGCCTCAATTCCATTGAGGGCTCTTTCTGCGTCTTCTTTGGTTGGAGCCTCTGGCACCGTGAAGTCACTGGCCTTAAAGTCACCGTAAAGTTTCGTTTCGGGGTCGTAACCCGACTCCGTTCTAATAGCACCATCCTCCTTAACTGAAGGCTGACGGGTAATTCCTATGAGTTCGGGCAACGGGGTGTGGTTACCGCCTTCCAAAATGGCCTGCAGATATTTGGTAGGAGGGTCACAAACCGACATCTGCTTGCTTCGCCCGTCATAATGCTGCCAGCGCGTCAGGGAGCTTAGGTCAACCAGTAAACAAGAAGCATTAACCTCTTCTACCGCAAGCCTCCCTTCTAAGCCGCAGCGCACCACTCGGACAATTCGTCCGCTTCTTTGAAAGAAATAGCCGGTTTGAGCCAGCACCGTGTTTACTGCAATAACGATTCGTTTCGCTTCTCCCGGTCTAATCGTGATCCGAGGGAACATATATGCATCCTCTGGATTTACACCGAGGAATTCAAGCAAGTCTTTGATGTTTCGCCCAGCGCAGTGACCGTGCAGACATTTGAAGCCACCGACCGGATGATGTTCGTCAGGCTCCCAGTATTCGGCGCCTGTATCAGCCATATCTGTGTGCTCGGACCTCCAAGGACAGGTGATCTCGTATTTGCCTGAAGAGGTTCTTTTCTTCACCATACCCTTGGACTTCAGAGTTTCGAGGACGATATTGAACTCTGGAGACGGAGTGAAGACGGAGCTGCCGCCGCTGACCTGGCTGGGCTGAATAATGGGAATAGCTGTAGTCTGTAGATGCTCTGGCGTTAACTTAAGGCCAAGTCCTGCAAAAATTTCTTCGGGCGTATAACAGCAACCGGGTTCCCAAACTCTGAGCCGACATTGGAAAGGCGGGTGTTTCTTTCCATTGCAACCGACGGGAAGCCTCATGAGACGGGCCGTGGGGCCGCCGGCGCCAGGATCAGAAAGCCCTGCAGCAATAATGGCTTTAGAAAGCTCATCGGCCTTTCTGGGGTCTGTGATTGGCTGTTTTAAAAAAAAGCCAACTTGAAAATTATTCTCCGAAGTCTCGAGAACATAAGAAGGGGCAAGTGTGATCCGATCAAAAGGGATCTGCGCCTTATTATCCTGGCGGGCAATAACTTTGGGAGTCACATCGTCAAGCCCAATGACATACTGCGCGCTGAAGAGTTCTTTCTTACGCGAATATTTGCCAGCCTTATCCGGCCGAAAGACTGAAAGCGTGTAATAGTTGTTCTCGTCAGCAGCAGACGGGATACTCTCATTCACAAGCCGAACAGCTGTCCAATTGCCATGGCAAGGATCACCATGGAACCGTACACCAAGAGGACAAGGGCTATTTCCTTCACCTGCTTGATAAGCCAAGCCTTGAAACGCGATTTTAATGAAGTCTGCATTTGAAACCTCCAACGGTTTTTGAGAAAGATGCTCGGAAGAGAGCACGAAGTCCGTAGCGCCGTGCTTGTCAATGTCAGTCATGGCAGGTATCTCCCGTAACATTTGATCGGGCTGCCACTAGCTCTTTTACAAGCACCCGAATCTCATCGTTTGTCAGCCCTTGGATGCGGGCGCGCTTGACGGCCTCTATTTCGGAGACAAGCCAGGCAGAACTGCGGACTCCGATCTTGACAGGCGGAGGAAGCAGACCGTTGGCAATGTAGGCATACCAGGTTGAATTGGCGAGAATCCCGGTTTCCTGCTGCGCGGCTGGTTTCCGGTAAAAGACATCGTGGGTCATATTTGAATCTCCTTAGAGATCTGTTTTTCATGGAACGCATTAAACCTGGTGCCACAGGTTGTTTGCAGACCACGCGATGACTTAACAAAATCAGCATGTTATATGATTATTTATCGTTTTATGGCACTCGAGAGTTTGAAGATGCGCAAGGGGGAGGGGCGCCCAAATCGGAGACTGGGTGAAACAGGGGGCAAAATTCAGGAGATGGAACGTCAGATCTGTTTCTTCTCGGCCATCCAACGAAGAAATATCTGGTGCTCTTTAAAGGCAGCGGGTTGTCGCTTTAGACGGGATACTATTTTCTTGGTCTGGTCTACAGAAATACCATTTTTTTGAGCGACGAATTGATAAGCGCCCCCTACAGGATGCATTTTTATTGCCTGATCGACTTCGGCCCAGATGCGGTGCGCGCGGGCGATGGGGGGCTCAGTGCTCTTGTCGGCCCAGAGCAGGATGGCTTTCTCAAGAGGATCGAGGGTGTAATCAACCCCATCAAAAGCGAGCACATCGGCCAGTAAAGTCGGGTGGTGAGAATCTTCTGCTCTCAGAACCCATCCGGTTTGCTGCTCGTGTTCGAGGAAAAGCAAAACCCGATGATTCCCGGACAAGACAACTCCGAGAAGAAAGCCAGTAGTCTGAGGCTGTTTGTCAAAAAGTGGACGGCAATCAAATGCGTCAGTTAAGAACTGGATTACCCGGTCGACAGAGAACTGAAACGATGTCTGCAGGGATGGATTTATAGCAATGATGTCTCCGTGGTGTGCCGGGCAGACGATGAAGGTCGCGTCTTTCCTGCCGTAGGGCTGGATGACGTCAAGGTTGATGCATTGTTGCTCACACCTATCGCAGTTTGCTGTTTTCGACGGAGGCGCCGGTTTTACCAGATCTGCGTCAAGCAACGCCTTCCACCTGCTATCGGACCAGCCGCCCTCTTCTCTCTGCTGTTCGCTAAAGGTAAGAGTTCGCCTTTCAGGAGAAACAGAAGCCAGGAGCTGACGCAGTGGATCATCAGAAGGAAGTGGCGCTGGTTCTCTCTTCTTTGGGCGTGCCATCACCCACCCTCTTATGCGGCTCGATGCCTGACATGATAAACATTTGTTGAATCATGCTATCAATCTCAGCCGAAGCCAGGTTGCACCAACAAGGACATGTCACAGCCACTCGCTTTGATCTGGTGGAACCGTTTTCGGTCTTGTACCTGACTTTGATTTCGGCCTGAGATACCTTGTAGGGGTCAAGAGACTGACGTTTCTTGAATTCGGAGAGCATCTCCTGAATATCCTGCGAACCGCCTTTAGGAGGCGCCTCGAAGATAATCCTGCGGTTTTTCGCGATATGAGTAAGGCGCAACTTGGCGATATCCGCCGAGACGATCCGACTGGTGGGAGGCCAAGTGAACGAAAAATCTGATGAAAGCAACGGAGTCAGATCATATACACTCAGGTCTGTTTTTGAACAGGAAAGCTTGCTAATCCCCAGGCATGATTCTGCGAAAATGGCCTCCAGGTCTTCGTAAAGCTTTGAGAATCCCTTGCAGTATATCGACAGAGATTCCTCAATCGAGTCGTATAGAAAAACCAGCTTCTTGGCGCGTTTAACGGGCCTGGATGTGAGCTTTCCACGTTGCCATTCTTCGCTGCTACGAGCAAAGTCTTCAAACGACGCGAAGAAATAGATGCGATCGTCGCGCTCGATTTTTTCGACATCACAACTTTTCCCGCGGCTATCCGTCTTTGCCAGAAAGGCGCCAATTCTTTCCTTGAGTGCCTCACACGCTTCGCGAGATGTATCCAGACCATCCGCTGGGACATTGTTGCGTTTTTTCCAAAAACGGCTCGAAATACGGTCTGCAAATGCTAAATCGACAGCCTGTGGCCAAATACTTTTGCGCTCGATAAAAGTCCTGAATACCCTAGTTTCAATGGTTTCGGCTTCTTTTTTGCATTCATCCCCGTTTTTTTCTATTGGTGCCAGAGTGTCGAAGCTGAGCAGAGTCTGAATCGCGTGAAGGCCAGTTTCATCAGACATCGCGATCACTTCGCCGAGCTCGCTCTCTACCTTATCTCGGACCTCCGGCTGCAGTCCCTGCCAGGCGACGATCTTACCCTGTCGCGAGCTTGATCTCTTTGCAAGGGCTGAACTTTTGCAACCGTAGACAGAGCCGAAATACCGGGCCACAAGGTCTGCGGGGTATTTCCGAAGAAAGGTTTGAATGGAAAGCGTTTGGCTCATGGGGCCCCCGAGAATGAAAACGGGATCTTGACGAGAAATTGACTATCCGACATCAAAACAGACCCAACTATAGAAAATAGCTTACCCGAACCGCAGAGAACTGACTTTCCTCAAGAAGGTAAATGTTTTATCCGAGTCTCGTTTTTTGATCCTACGGGTCCTGCCAATCCCTCCCGGCTCATGCCACTCGCTTTATTCTTCCTGTTGTATTGTCCATACGGTAGTTCAGGATGTCACCCTTTACGATGTGTTCGGCAACTGCGACCGCTGTGTCGCGATCCACCGCAAACCATTCAACCGGTTTGTATGGAACGCCTTTAGAGCTGATGATCGTGATGTTGACTCGCTGCTTAGCCAGAAAAGCATGGATCAGGTATTCCACCTTCTGGGGATTGAGGTTATAGCAGTCAAGGGAGGCTAGAACTCTGACCGGCGCCTCAAGATAGGTAGGGTCGTTTTCCGCGTTCTTAATTCTTTCGTTGACGCTTTGGGTCGAATACCCGATTTTTACGAGCCGCCCCTGATTCTTAAGGTCTGCAAGAGCCGGAGCCTTGGTTTCGCTAGCGAGGATATAGATGCAGCCTGTCGCCCGATCTTTGCGAGAAAGGCCTAAGAAATTATTTTCCACGGTTGAAGGATCGGGAATAATGCGGCGCCCGTTGCTGTCTTGATAAAGCGCTCTCGCAAGCGAGAGCTTCAGGATGTTGGTTTCAACTCCATTTTCAAAGATGACGCGATAGCGAGGATTGTCCTGCCCTGCTCGGTCCTGCCCCTCTTTCAGGACGCTGTCCACAAAACAAAGAAGGCCGCTCAGGATGAAGAAATCGCCAGGCACAATCTGGGAACTGCTTTTGAAACAGGCCGTCTGAGCCTTCCTGTTGATGATGTCACGCTGCATATCCCGGAAGAGTTTTTCAAAGTTATAGAAGTCTTTGCAAGGCTTCCGGTTCGCAATTTCGTCCGGCCAGTGTCTTGCGTCTGCCCGCTGCTCGGTCACATGCTCGATCTGAAAAATAGAGGGATCCGAATCCCCCAAAAGCGCTCCGGCGGCGTTCAATACATCATCAAAACTGGATACCGTGGCAGAAACTGGAAGACTTTCTTCTTTGGCGTGTTCTTTGGTGTGGACGCTGGTACTTGCAAGAAGGCCATAGCAATCGAGGTCAGAAACTTCTGCTGCAAGCTTTGCATTTCCCTGAAAGGTTTTCAGGCGCGCTCCAAGCTGCATTTCATTGATATCTGTCGCACCGTAGAAAGGGGGGCGGCCCGTCCGCTCCCGAAAAGCGTTGATTTCCTCGAACTGTCTGCGGGCAAGCGAATCGGCTGGCGCAGACTTTTTCTTCATCTCGGGCTTCAGGTCATTCAGAATCCCCTGAGGATCACAATTTCCTGAAATAATGTCATCAAAGGAAAGCGGGGATTTGAAGTCAGGCATTACTTTTCCCTCTCTTTCAGGCCTGCTGGGCCAGCTTCTCGGCGCGCTTCTTCGCGATGAAGGCAAGTACCTCAGCGAGCCGTCTCTCATAGGCGTCCTCGGAAGAAAGCGAGGGCTTCTTGCCGCCATGTTCCTGCACAAACTCTTGAATATTAGGCCAGAGGAGAACCGCTTCTTCTTCTGTGACACCTGAACGGTTTGAGACCACGATATCCTGAATAGTCTTCAACATCGGGGCGTCGACCGACTTGGAGAGGATCTCATAGGCTCCCTGGAAGGGATTGATCTTCGAAATGAGATCGATATTGAGTTTTTCGATGTTGATGAATTTTTCACCCACCTTGAGAAACTCGGATACACGGCGCTGCGGATCACGGCCTTCTTGATTCTCATCCCCTCCGGCAGAGCCTGAATCTAGAGAGTCCGAGACCATGGAGCCTGAATCGTCAGCTATTTCTACGCCTGGAGGAAGCTCGTCCTCGGGAACGAGGCCGCCGTTGCTGTGGATCGCCATGGCGGTCTGCGCTGCCTTCGCAATGGTCTTGGCTTCATCCGGGGTGATGTCAGGATAAAGCTGAGTCACTATCTTAGGGAGCGTTTCCTCCGTGAAGAGCTCTGGCGTGCTTTCTCCTGTGATCATCGGAGCAATAGCCCTGGTGTTCTGCAAGGCTGCAGTGATGACGTCTTGAGTGCCACCGTTGGCAAGAATCTGAGCGACCCTGGCGCTCACAGGCGCCTCCGAATCATCGATAATCACGGTGCCTGGCGGGAGAGCTTCCCCCGACCCGATGAGGGAACGAGGCTTGAAGGTAATATTGGGAGCAAGAATCTGCTCCATCAATAGCGATACCGTGATCGCCTTCAGCATGTTGTTGACCGAGTTTCGAACGTCCTCATCCTCTGCATCGGGCTGTGCGATGAGGTTTGTAAACTGCGCGTGAGTCTTGCCCTCACAATCACGGGTAGCGCGACCGATAATCTGGATGATCTCGGTAAGCGATGAGCGATAGCCAATTGTGAGTACGTGTTCGCACCAGGGCCAGTCGAAGCCTTCTTTTGCCATGCCAAGCGCGATGATGATGTCCATCTGGCTCGCGTTCTTGATGTTCCGGAGATAGGTCAGAACGTTTTGACGGATCGGCGTATCGGTTACTAGGTCGGCTACAAAGAGAATCTTTCCACTGCGGGTTTTCACGCGATAAATGCCAGTTTCAGGATCCTGTCCCTGCACATCGCCGATGACATCCATGATGCGATCTACTTCATCCAGCTTCTGGCCCGTAGACTCCATCGAGTTGACGTTTGGGATGTGAATGATGGTCTTTTTCGTAACATCCAGGACTTCTTTGAGCGCGTCAAAATAGCGTCCCTGATAAAAGTGGTAACCGATGCCCAGAGACTTCAGATATTTGTAGCCGTTCAGCTGTTCGTAGTAGGTATAGGTGACCTGAGTGAACTTTGCTTTATCCTCCGGCGTCAGAATCGGTACGGCGTCACCCCGGAAATAAGAGCCTGTCATCGCGACGATATGGGCGGTGGAGCGCGCCATCAGATCACTCACAATGCCGCCCAAAATGTTGCCTTCCTCTGCCGAGGCATGGTGAAATTCGTCGATTGCGACCAACGTCTGGTTAAACTTCCGAGCACTTCCGGCTCGGTCATAAGCAAACCGAAAGGTTGCATGAGTGCAGATGAGGGCTCGCGCCGACGGATCTTCGAGGAATTCGATCACGCGGTCTACCTTACCCTCGTTTCCTGGAGTGCAGAGGTTGTAGCGAGGATCGACCTTCCAATCGGCAAAGAAACCATGAGAGGTAAGGTCTGTATCCTTAAAGGAACCGCCAATCGACATCTCGGGCACGGCAATAATGACTTTTTTCAATCCCTGCTTGAACAACTTATCGAGCGCGATGAACATGAGAGCACGGGACTTACCAGAAGCAGGCGGGGCTTTGATAAGAAGATACTGCGCATCCCTCTTTTCATAAGCACGGGCTTGCATCTCACGCATGCCCATGTTATTTGGAGCCGTGCTTTTGCCGGTCTGGGCATAACGAACGGTAAGAATATCTGTCATCTTGTTCATTCCTCATTAAAGAGGGAAGAGTCGTCTTCGTGGGAAACCAGCTTTTCGTAGCGCCTGAAGAGATGCGATAGACGCTCTTCATCGCTCTGGAACGGTTTCCTACGGTAAAGGCGTTCAACCGCGACATCAAGCTCGTAATGAGCTTTTCTCAGGTCGGAGGGCATTTTGTCCGGATCATAGAGATCAGCAAGCGTTGTCCCAGGATAGGACTCGCGGATCATGAGGATGTTGCGAGCGAGATTTTCAATCTGCTCTCGCTGCTTTTCCGAGACCTGCGGCCAAGGGAAAGTGTTGTAGCAGAGATTGCGAGAATAGCGATACCGCGATTCTAGCCGCCCGCATACTGTCCGCATCCATACCATGTGCATGCGGGATTCGAGAATGCCGAAGTCATAGGGAGTACCGTTTGGCACCATATGGCAAAGATCCGTAAGGATCGTGTCGCTACCGATGAACCCCATAGGAATATATTCCCGTCGTTCAGAAGAAACGCGCGGAACAACAATGCAGCTTTCTGGGTTGTTCAGGTCCCGGAACTCATGAGGCCGTTGTGCAAGCTTGCGGCAACCAGGATCTCTGCTTGCAAGTCTCACGGACCTACATCGCTCTATTCGTTCGGCCACTAATTGAATTTTTAGAATCTCTTCTGGCGCACTGTGAAGCCACAGGCAAAATCGTTCTTCACTATGGAGCAGTTCGCGCGATCCGATTAGCTTTTTGATATACGGACGGAGCTTTTCAACAGCCCAAAATGTTGCATAGTCTGCAGGCTCGATGATGAGGTTACCGCCATCGTTCGGCATGTTTCCCAAGAACATCGGCTTATCTGCTGAAATAGCTGAAGAAGCCTTTCTTATGAAAACAGATTCTTTCGCATCTAACAGATAAGCGTTGATCTGGTTTACTTGTACCGTCACTGGCTCTGCCTGCGGATTTTCATACTGATAGAGGAATTTCCTCTCCCTTTCCTTCTTGCTGAAACCGACAACAACACAATAAACCCCGGCATTCCCGCGGGCCTCGTTCCGCCACTGGAAAGTCTGATGGGCGAAGTTGATATGAACGCCTTCGCTGAAAAGTTTTCCCCACAGGGGTGCTACCTGCTCCCCCTGGCAAATAGAGTTTGTTGAAACAAAAGCGCACTCAATCCTAGGATTGACCGACATAAGCTGTGTTGCCTTCTGGTACCAACAGGTCACATAGTCAAGTTTTCCCGCATCTTTAACATCAGGGAAAATTGCGAGTACTTCCGCTTTTTGCGACTTGCTGATGCGCAACGCGCCACCAAAAGGCGGATTGCCAATAATGTAACTGAGTTGCTTTGCTGGAAAGACTGTGGTCCAATCGCTTGTGAGTGCATTGACACAGGCGATATTTGCTTTGGCCTCAAGCGGGAGCGATGGCGACACCGCTCCGAGCAATGCGCCAAACTTCTGCTTCATGACATGCTCCATGAGCCACATGGACACGCGGGCGATGTACGCAGGGAATTCTTCCAGTTCCATCCCGTAAAAATGGTCGATTGAAACCTTCGAGTACTGGTTCATCCAGTCGGTCAAAAGAGATCTACCGCGATCTGGATCTGTATCCAGGATTGCCTTGACCGCCCTAAGTTCGAGCATCTTCAGTTCTCGATAGGAAACCACAAGGAAGTTGCCGGATCCGCAGGCAGGATCTCCTATCCTGATCGAAGCGAGCTTCTCCTGAAACTCCTTTAGCCGCTTTTTTCTCAGAGACTTTGTCTTGATGCCAAGAATGTTTTCGAGCTCTGCATTAAGCCCGTCAAGAAACAAAGGGCCAATCACTTTGAAGATGTTCTTTTCGCTTGTGTAGTGCGCCCCGAGTTCACGCCTGAGTTCAGGATCCATCACCGACTGAAACATGGAACCGAAAATGACGGGTGAAACTTCCCTCCAGGAGAGCTTGCCGCCAGCAATCAGATGCCGTCTGACGTTTGTATTGAACTTCGGAATGCAGCCCCGTTCGCTGAAAAACTCTTCATTCACAAAGGGGAACTCTCGAATCGTCGCGGGAAGGTTTAGACGGCGCCGATCCTGTTCTGGCGTGCCCAGGGCCGCGAAGAGCGTCTCGAAGAACTGTGGAAGATCGCTTCCATCTTTCGCAGTCATGGATTCAAGCGCCACTGTCATCTGCCCAGGCTTAGGGAAAATTCCCGTATCCTCTGCGAAATAGCAGAAGAGCAACCGAGCGAGAAAGACGTTCAGCCCGTGTAATTCGTCATTCTCATAATGATTCAACTCTCGTATCGCATCGTAGAGTCGCCCCATTTTTTCGCAGGCTTTAATGTCTGCAGGATGTGCAGCATATGCGAGCGGCTTCTCGTATTGACCTGTAAGTGGAAGGAAGAAATCAAAATTGTTTGCAAGATCCGAAAAATCGATATCGATGCTGTCGTCTACCCGGCGATCATAGGCTACGAGTCTTTCAAAGTCGGTAACGATAAAGAAACGAATCTTGTATCTTTCCAACTCGGGGGCGTTCAGAAGGCTTTCAAGCACCTCGTTAGGGTCCTGCCCCTTCGCCTCCCGGAAAAAAATCTGTTTGGTTAGGCCATAGTCGCCTTCGCGAAGAGCAATATTCCGGTCTGGATCGTTATGTTCGAGCTTTTGGATAGTGGTCCTGGGAAATCCGTAAAGCTTCAGGAACTTGAAGAAAAAGGTGCGGTCAGGCTCTCCTGAGGTGATTTCTCTGAGGCCTTTGATGATCTTCGCCTGATTGAGCGCCGCCATTGTTAATCCTGCCAAATCGGTTCACGTGGAAGAAAGGGAAGCTGCCGCCATCTCCGTCGATTTGTTCATGAGCAGCCCCGTTGAAAATGTGTAACAGCCCCGAAACGGTTGGGTTCTCCCAAAGCCGCTTTCACATAGCTCTCAATTCTACTGATGCTCGTAAGCACCTGGAAAAAACATTGAATGGCAAAACAGCCAGACACAAAACAACCCAGGGCTGCTGTCCGAGAGGTTTCTCTGGTTTTTTACCTTTTTTCCCGCGGTCTCAAGAAAATGTCGACACACGCTCAAAAGCTAGTTCAACAAAAAATCAGGTTTACTCACTCGAAACTTTAAGAACCACCCGGGTTATTTATGGATCTCCGACATGCAAAAATTCCCCCAGGCTTCCATGATCCGCCGGCGCTCTTTGGCTAAGGGAGCGCGATCGTAGGCGCCGTTGTAGGCATCATTCTTTGCGTGGAGCAAGCACATTTCCACGGCCTGCTGATCAAAACGGCGATTGTTCTCCAATTCATCATCTTTCGCCCACGTGCGGAATGAAGCGCGCGCCGTACCATGCAGGGTGATCACGCAAGGTTTGCCCATTTTTGAAGATTTGATGGGATCTATCCAGCCCCGATGGTCTTTTTGTAAGCGCTTTTCGTGAAGACCTCGCAAAAACATGGTTAAAGCTGCATCAGAAAAGGCGCTCCCATGAGAGCTGGGGAAGACATAAGGACTATCTTCATAACGCACTAGCCCCTTCAGGAGCTGTAAAGCAAAGGAGGACAGAAATATAGTTCGGTCTCTATTGGGCACTTTAATTTTGTCATGGTCCAACGGAATAACCCATATTCCCTGTTCCAAATCAATTTCGTCCCACTGAGCCATTCGCACGGCTTGAGACCGAGCAGCGGTCAAAATGGCAAATTCACAGGCCCGCGCCGACATGGAATCGTATCCATGAATCGTTGCCATCAGTCTGGGGATCTCTTCGACCGGACATGCCGCATGGTTTTGCTTGGGCTTTCTGTTCTTCTGAAACGGCTCCATTAATACGCCGAGCGCTCCTGCCATATCGGCAGGGGTTTCCCTATTCTTTCGTTTATGAAATGCGATCGCCCATTGAAAGATCTTTCGAGCATGCGTACGTGCTTTTTTGGCCGTTGACGGCGCCGACTGCCAAATGGGAGACAGACATTCCCGGATATCCTCCGGAGTAATTTGATCAATGTTCTTGGCACCGATAATGGGGAAAAGGTGTCTGCTGAGGATTTGGCGAGTGTCTTTTTCCCCGCGATGATTCTTTGACCAGTAGCCATGGTTAACGCGATCCTCCACCCACTCATTGGCTATTTTTTCAAAGGTCTGCTTTTTTTGTTCGAGCTCTGCCTGAGCTGCCTGCTTAGCAGCCAGTCTTGCTGCCCTCTCCGATTGTCTTTCATCTATTGGGTTGGTCCCTTTGGCAATTGACGCACGTGCATCAGCAGCAGCCTTTCGTGCCTGTGCGACAGACACTTCAGGGTAATTACCTAAAGCATAATCATGGCGCCCGCTTTCGTCTTTGTATCGGAGGAAAAAGAACTGCTGATGGGGAGTTTTTCTGATGTAAAGCCCTTTCACTCCGCCAATAGAAAAGGTTCCGTACCCCAAATGCTTAACCTCAAGTGCCGTCAGCTCTTTTGTGATTTTTGGCATGGGAGGAACCTCCTTTTTATGATGGGTAAAAATATATGTGATTTTTTAACTCTTATTTACCCATCATACCACCCATCATAAAAACATGGATTTCTTTAGACAGACTTGGACGGCTATAGGCGGAATTTGCTTGTAATTTATTGATTTAATAAAAAATCCCAGACGTCCTAAGACAGTCTGGGATTAGTGTCTGGTGGAGCTGGCGGGAGTCGAACCCGCGTCCGCAAATTGTCCAAAGACGGTTCTACATGCGTATCTGATGAACTTTAAATCTCATCTTCATCCATGCCCACCAGCAGGCCATATGAAGACCAGCCGCTTGATCTTAATCCTGCCGTCACGGCTCCAACAGGATCCAGCCCGAGTATATGGCGCTGCTGTCAGTTTTTAGGCTGACCCGGCCCTCAGGCGAACCGGTGCAGCGTCCCGCTGGCATTAAGCAGCGAGAGCGTAACGCTTGTTATTGGCGTTTATTACTTTTCCGAACTGTTTAACGAGGATCTCGGACCTCGACATGCCCCGTGCTCCTTCGTAATCCACGTCGAAACCAAGGCAGCCCCAAGGAAGGTCTATTCTACCCGCTTTTATTTTTTCCGGTGAGACCGAGGACGCTTTATTTTCCAAAGAGCCCGAGAAGTCTGCGGATCTCATCCTCGCGGACTCCCTTTCTTGCCACAAGATCGATACGCATCGTACGGTAAGGTTCTTCCATTGGATCCGCCTGAATCTCTGTCTTATAAGGAGATCCGGCAAAAAGCGATCCCGGCACCGCGCTGAAGCCCGCGCCTTCAGAAACGAGACGGATAATCGTTAAAAAGTCCCCCGCCTCCTCAATACCGATCGGAGCCTGACCGGCATCTGACAGCCATGAAAGCATCCGGTCTTTGCAAACTGATTTTTCAGGAATTACGAGGAACGGCACATCGTCGAGATCCATCTGAGACTCCACCGGAATATGAGAGTCCGGATAAATCAGCATGATGTCCTCAAAGAAAAGAGGCCAGCGGTTAAACGCGTCGTCTTCCTCGCCCCTGACAGTAAAGCAGGCGTCAAGCTCTCCCGACATAACCGCGTCGAGCACATCGGTATCCGATTCCTCAATGACCTGAACCTGACCATCAAACGTTTCATGAATCTTTGGAAGAACGGTTTTCAGCCGGGATTCAAGGACTTCCTTCGAAGCCCCGATTTTCAATATTTCTGCAGATGCCATGCCGGAACCCTTTAACTGTGTATAAGTGAGCGTGACTATTATTCCTGCCGGAGGGCCTCCTGTCATCAGGGAGATGGTGAATGTCCTCCGGGATACCTGACGCGGCTGACATCAAACGCCGTAAGAAAAACCGGAGAGAGGCTGCCCCCATCTCCGGTTTCGTTCTGAACGCCTGACCTGTTTTACTTCACATACTTCAGGTACGCCCCGTAGCCTTCCTTCTCCATTTCCTCTTTCGGGATAAATCGGAGAGACGCGCTGTTCATACAGTAGCGAAGTCCGCCCTTATCAGACGGCCCATCCGGGAAGACATGCCCGAGATGCGACCCGCTTGCTGCTGATTTCACCTCAGTTCTCACCATGCCGTACGACGTATCCGTCGTATTTTTCAGAACGGACTCTGAAATCGGCTTCGTGAAGCTCGGCCACCCAGTGCCGGAATCAAATTTGTCTGAAGAGGAGAAAAGCGGCTCTCCGCTCACAATATCCACGTAGATCCCTGCCCGGTGCTCATTCCAATATGCGTTATGGAAAGGCGGCTCGGTGCCGCAGTTCTGCGTGACGTCATACTGTTCTGGTGTCAGGCGATCCTTGAGACTCGGCGATCCGGCCTTTCGAAATCCCTTATGGGTCGGCTCATACTTGGCTTTCTCAGCCTCTTCCATCAGGCGCCGCGGAATATGGCAGTAGCCGTCCGGATGCTTCACAAGAAAATCCTGATGGTATTCCTCAGCCCGGTAGAAGGATGTCAGCGGCTTCACTTCAAGCGCCAGAGGCTTTGAATATTTGGCTGAGAGCTTCTTTACCTCATCCTCAATGATGGGTTTGTCGCCTGGATCGGTATAAAAAATACCGGTCCGGTACTGGGTTCCGATGTCATTCCCCTGACGGTTAAGGCTTGTCGGATCGATGGTTTCAAAGAAGAGACCGAGAAGGAATGGCAGATCAGCTTTTTCAGGGTCGTAAATAACGTGCACTGTTTCCGCGGCTCCGGTTCGGCCGGTACACACGTCTTCATAAGTTGGATTGGCAACGGTGCCATTGGCGTATCCGGACTCAGACACCCTGACACCAGCAACCTTCGACATGAAGTGTTCAGTTCCCCAGAAGCAGCCGCCGGCGAGATAAATCTCCTTCTCTCCCGCCCGGGGCTTTTCCGCGGGAAGCATTCTTGTATCTTTTTCCATGGATTGAGCTCCTCCCCTGCTGCAGGCAATCAGAAGAGAAAACGAAGCCGCTCCCAAGGCCAAAGTCCGTCTCAGCATCGTCTCTTCCTCCCTTCGGGATTAATAACCATTTTCAATATCAGCAGTATAGCGTCCGAATCTTTTTCTCATAAGGGCTTCAGTGTCACAGACAGCATTGAAGATATCTGACGCAAATTCAGTCAGTTTCCTGTTCCAAGAAGACTCCCAGTGCATAGAGTTTTCCGACAGAAATAAGCCTCTCGCTTTTCTGAGTCTCCATTTAAAATGATTCCCGTTTTCTACCACCCCCAACATAAAACACAGGGTTGCCATGACCTGCTTGAAAGAAATTCCCGGACTTGATAACGCTAAGCTAGAAAAGGCGGTTGCTATCCGCAAGGCTTATGACGAGAACCAGATTTCACTTGAAGAAGCGCAGCGTCAGCTGAAGAGCGAAATCCAGTCTCTGAAACCCTGGGAGATCGCCCAGATCGAACAGAACATCAGCCCTGAAGAAGGCGATGAAGCCTGCCGTCTGAATCGGATTTCCGACATTTTCAAGATCTACGGTCCCATCATGGATCGCAGCCGTCCTGAGCTGCCCGAGGATCATCCGATTGCCCGCTACTTCTGGGAAAACGACAAGGAACGCGGCATTGTTAAAGAGATCGAGGATCTGGCGCAGTATCCCGTGATCCGCAATCAGTGGCTCGATATTTATGATCGCCTCGCCGAGATCAAGAAGCATTTTTCCAGGAAGCAGAATCAGCTTTACTCGGTGCTTGAAAAGAAGGGCTTTGACCGCCCGTCCACTCATATGTGGCTCTTCGACGACACGATCCGGGATGAAATCCGCGATAACCGCGCGCTTCTCGAAGCTGGGTCTGATGACGAATTCCTCTCCCGTCAGCAGGATCTGATTGACGATCTGACCGATCTTATGAATAAGGAAGAGCAGATTCTTCTTCCGACTTCCCTCATGCTGATCAGCAGTAAGGAGTTCGATGACATGCGCTCGGGCGACGCTGAGATCGGCTACGCCTGGCTTGAAAATACCGGCGCTGCCCTTGCGGCTGCCCCGGTTGCTTCGGCTCCGGCCGCCGCGGCTGAAGCAACGGACTTTGTCGGCGACCTTCAGAAGCTTCTTGCTAAGTACGGTCTGGCGTCTGGAGCCGGCTCTGATGAGAAGCTTGAAATGCGAAACGGGAAACTCACGCTTGATCAGGTGAACCTCGTACTGCAGAACCTGCCTCTTGATATCTCCTTCGTCGACGAAAATGATCTCGTCGCGTTCTACTCCGATACGGAACATCGTATCTTCCCCCGAAGCAAGAACGTGATTGGCCGTCAGGTGCGTAACTGCCACCCGAAGACGAGCGTGAAGTATGTGGAAGAAATCCTTGCGAAGTTCAAGGCCGGAGAAGAGGATGTTGCTGACTTCTGGATCAATAAGAAGGACGCTTTCATCTACATTCGATACGTTGCCGTGCGTGATGCGGATGGCAAGTTCCGCGGCGTTCTTGAGACGATGCAGGACTGCACCCGTATCCGCGAACTGACGGGATCCCGCACACTGCTCACCTGGAGCAACGAAACCCATGCCCCCGAACGGGTCTATGGCATCTCGGAACCCGGTACCAGCGACGACGCCCCGGTGACAAAGGATGGCAACCTGACCGGCAAAGCGTCTGACGCAGCCGAAACCCCTTCCATCATTGACACCCTGACGGAATCCACCCGACTTGAGGATATTCTGAATGCCTTCCCCTGGCTGAAGGATGAACTGTCTACCATTTCGCCAGTCTTCAAAGCCCTTAAGACGCCGCTCGCAAGGATCATGATCCCCAAGGCCACGGCTGGTGACATGAGCCGCCACAGCGGTCTTTCTATTGATGAGCTGAAGTCCGCTTTGCTTGCTCTGATTGCCAAGCACTAAAAGAAGCCTTTTAAGCTCTTTCAATCCCCTTTGACTTCCTATGGGAGGTCTGAGGGGATTTTATTTTCTTTGCTCATGTATTTGTCTTGACGGAATTCCTCTCTAAGCCTGCAGCTCTGATCCAATGACAAATCGATGCAATATCCGTAGGTGAAACAGGTTAATATTGTCAGGATTCAGGGCACTTCGCTGAAAGAATCAGCAAATGCCCTCCCGTTTATGACCGCTTTCTACGTGAATTCCGAAACGGTCACGGCAAGGGAATTAAGTCATTAAAAATAGTACTTGATTCCAATCTAGGCAAGATCGGTGTCAAAGCGCTGTTTTTCAACGTTTTTGAGTCAGAAATTCAGCCTTATCTGTTTGATACCCTCTCCGTATGCCCTAAGCTTGCCGCTTATTTAGTTTTTAAGGCCTTTCATGATACTGAGGAATCTTTTTTCTGGTTCAAGCCTGAAAAGACTCTTAGGCTATTTGCCCCCCTATAAAGGCATCATCGCGCTTTCCATTTTTTTCATGGTATCAGCAGGCGCAGCATCTTCTTTGATCGCCTGGCTGCTGGGCAAACTGACAGATGTGGGGTTCTATAACCAGGCCGCCTGGATTATCGTCGCAGCACCGCTTGGACTGATTGGCGTGTCTTTCCTCCACGGCGGCAGCATGTTTATGAGCAACTATCTGCTTGGGAAAGTCAGCCAGTCCGTATCTGCCACACTGCGTCAGCAGATGTTTCATCGGTTGCTGCGGTGGCCTTCTGCTGCCTATCAGAACAACTCCACCGGTGCCATCACGTCCAAGTTTGTGTTTGAAGCGAATGCCATGCTTTCAAACGCAACAAAATCCTGCATCATTCTGGTCCGTGATTCAAGTCAGGTAGTCGGTTTGGTGGCCACTCTCTTCTGGCAGGACTGGAAGCTTTCGCTCGTTGCTCTGATTATCGGACCTCTGATCTTCCTGCTTCTTAGATATGTAGCGATAAAAATGAAGTCAGTCATGGCCTCGTGCCAGGAATCTTTTGCCAGTATTCTTTCACGCGTTAAGGAAGTATACGAAGCACACCGTCTTATCAAAATTTCCAATACATATAAGGCTGAGTACGACCGTTTTGCTCACATCAATAATGAAATTTACAAAATGATGGTGAGGATGACGAAAGTCACAACGCTTGGAACTCCGGCGTCTCAGCTCCTCTGCATGATCGGTATTGCGGTTGTTCTGACTTTTGCGGTATTTCAGATGCAGAACGGCGCTCTCGACCGGGGGCAGTTTGTTACGTTCCTTGCTGCTCTCCTGCTCCTGATTCCTCCGGTCAAAAACCTAGCTGGCATGAATACAGGCTTCATCATGATCAGGATGGCAGCGGACAGCATTTTTGCCACCCTGGATGAAAAGGAAGAGGAAGATAATGGCAAAACCGAACTGGATTACTGCAGCGGACAGGTAGTCTTTGACCATGTTTCTCTTCGCTATCCCAGCGCTGAAAGAGATGCTGTTCATGACTTCAACCTGACAGTCAATCCCGGCGATTCGGTTGCTCTTGTAGGCTTCTCGGGATCAGGAAAGACCTCTCTGGTGAACATGATCCCGCGGTTCTGGAATCCAACGTCAGGACGTATTCTCATTGATGGCTATGACACCCGTGATATCACACTAAAGAGCCTGAGAAAACAAATCGCCATTGTCTCTCAGGATGTCATTCTCTTCGACGATACGATACGGAACAACATTGCCTACGGTGTTCCTGACGCGACAGAAGCTCAAATTAATAAGGCCATTGATGATGCGGCCCTGAGGGAATTCATCGATGCACTGCCAAAGGGTTTGGAGACTCCGGTTGGTGAAGCAGGAAATTTCCTCTCAGGGGGGCAGAAACAGCGCATTTCTATTGCACGCGCCATTCTGAAGGATGCCCCGATTCTGATTCTGGATGAGGCGACCAGCGCTCTGGACAGCTTCAGCGAAACCCATATCAAAAACGCTTTGGCAAAACTGATGAAGGGCAGAACAGTGTTCATTGTCGCTCACAGACTTTCAACAGTATCCGGAGCCACAACTATTGTTGCGATGGCTGAGGGGGAGGTGAAAGAGATCGGGACGCGGGATGAGCTACTGAAGAAAGGCGGTCTCTTCGCGAATCTCTGCCACCTGCAATCTCTTCATGTTTTGGAATCAGAATGATCAATATACTGAAGCATAGAGACGAAAACCTAGTGAGGCTTTATAAGTACTTTCTTCCTTATAAAGGCAAGATAGCTGTCGCCAGTATTTTTCTGATTGCCACCGCATTAACTTCATCCGCTACAGCCACACTTTTAGGTAAGCTGACCGATGTGAGCTTTTACCAAGGCGGTAGCTGGCTGGTTTTTGCTTTGCCTGCTGCATTGATCGCGGTCACTCTGGTCTTTGCCATTTCGACAGTCCTGAGCGCCTATATCATGTCTCAGGTAAGCCAGTCTGTACTGGTGACTCTACGAAAGGAACTCTTCAACAGCGTACTACATTGGCCTGAATCCCAATACCAGAAAGTATCTACTGGTCTCATAAGCTCAAAGTTTGTAAATGAATCTACCCTCGCCCTTTCCGGAGCAGCAGATTCAGTGACCGTCATGATTCGCGACACCGTCCAGATCATTGGTTTGCTATGTGTCCTATTCTGGCACGACTGGATTCTGACTTTGGTCACGTTTGTCATTGGGCCGGCGTTGTTTATAGTACTTCGTCTGCTATCCAAAAAAGTCAAAGTCGTTGTCAAACAAAGTCAAGAGACGCTGGGTAATATGATCTCCCGAATCCAGGAGTCATATGAAGCGGAACGAATAGTCAAAATCAACGACTCCTATGATTTTGAAGATGAACGATTCTCAAAAGTTAATATGAGAATCCGCCGTTTGGCTCTAAAAACGAATATTCTGCAGGGGCTTCCAACGCCACTGACGCAGATTCTGACAATGGTAGCGGTTGCGTTCGTCGTGGCAGTAGCGCTGATTGAAGCTCAGGGGGGAGCGCTAACATTCGGTCAGTTCGTTACTTTCCTGTCCGCTCTCCTCCTTATCAAAGCCCCGGTTCAACACCTTGCAGGACTTAACTCAACATTTGCCAGTATCTCAGTAGCAGCCAAAAGTATCTTTGATGTCATTGATGCAAAACCCGAACTGGATACTGGAAAGAAAGAACTTAAAGAAATTCACCAAGGGATTGCCTTCACAGACGTGCATCTCAGATACCCTGGGCAAGAAGCAGACGCACTGAAGGGAATTTCTTTTACCGTCAAAAATGGTGAGTCAATCGCCTTGGTCGGGCAATCTGGCTCAGGAAAGACCTCGATCGTAAACCTTCTGCCCAGATTTCTGGAAGTAACTGGAGGAAAGATAACAATCGATGGTATTGATATCAGAGATTACACACTCGAAAGTCTACGGTCTCAGATGTCTCTCGTATCACAGGATGTATTCCTCTTTGAAGATACGATAAAAAACAACATCACATATGGTGTGAAGAGTTCAGTAACTGAAGAAGAAATCAATGACGCAATAGATGCAGCTGATCTGAGAGGACTAATTCAAAGCCTTCCTAAAGGCATCGACACATCCGTCGGAGAAGGGGGAAAACTGCTTTCAGGTGGACAAAGACAAAGAATTTCAATTGCCCGGGCAATCCTAAAGAATGCTCCAATTGTTATTCTCGATGAAGCCACCAGTGCGTTGGATAGCAAAAGCGAGAATGATATTAAAAATTCTTTAAAAAAACTTACCAAAGGTAAAATATCAATTACAGTCGCCCATAGATTATCAACCATTGAAGATTGCAATAGAATCTATGTAATATCTGATGGCAAGATACAGGAGGAAGGACCACATAAGTTACTTTTATCACTCAATGGAATATACGCCAAACTTTGTCGAATGCAAAAAATAAAGTAGTGTATTGCCCCCTTGATTCAGGGCAGTCTTTCTAATTTAATTAAGGACCTGTCATTTAGGATCTAGGGCGCAGGAAAGGTCCGGAAGCCTGCTTTACCAATTTAATTGCCAATGGCGGAGCGGAGATCATTTTCTCGCTGACGCGGTGGCTTTGTTCGAGAGTCTCGGGATAGCCATGCAGTTCACGGTAATCCTTTGGAGACAGGCAACCCAATGCCAAGTGAGGATGATGTCTGTTGTAAAGATCCTGTACTTTTCCTAATGATTTCATTGCGGTATAAGCACTGTTTAAATCAATAAAAGGCAGATAATCCCGCTTCAGGATTTTGACAAAAGCCTCAGCTTTGCCGTTGCTTTGCGGGTTGCAGACCGGAGTTTTGCAATCAATCAGTCCCAGTCTGCAAACGAGAGCCTGAGTGGATATGGATGTGTAGGCTGCCCCGTTATCCGTCAGAAATTGCACAGGGACGTGATTTCCTGAAAGATTTCCAAATCTTCTTTCTGTGGCGATAATCAAGGCGTCCTGCACCATAGCGGAGGTCAATCCCTTGCCTGATTTTGCGACAAGAGAAAAACACTCCCTGTCACAGCAATCAATTACGAAGGTGGCGGTGACGATCTCACCATTCAGGCATCTGAATTCGAGACCATCAGAGCACCAGCGGCGATCGGGTTCAGCGACAGCAACATGTCCCCGGTGATCGGAGGAAAAGCCATGCAGCGGTTATTTCTGAGGCAAAGTCAGATTAAATTGATGGATTATCCGGAAGATTCCTTTATGGTTTACCGGTGGTTTGCCCAGGTTCCTGCGTCTCTGGGTTATGACCGCGCTGATTCGGCGGTACCCAAACGAAGGGAATACCTTAAGCACTCCCATTACGTCAGAAAGAATGGATTGGTCAGACTCTGCCGAGTCCGTCCTGTTGGCTCACCATTGTTGAGCCTTTGGGACACAGCTGAGAAAATGATTTTCCGCTTTGGAGCAGTCAGTTGAAAAAGATAGCTGTAGATATCGGAAGGGATGATCTTGCCAAACGACGAATTTTTGAAAGCGCTGGGCCTTTCTGTTAGCAACTGAAGCTCTACAATCCAATCAACAAAGTCTTTCCTGATGTCATAGCTTCGCTTGTGGTTTGACACGAGTTTCCCTGTCGCATCGAAAAAATATGTCAACGGACAAGAGGTTTGAGCCAGTAATTGAACCGACCCCCAGAAATGCGACACTTTTGAGGAGAACTTGCCATGGCAAAACCATCAAAAGAACAGCGTCTGGAAGCTCTGGCTTTGTTTAGTGCCGGCAATAGCGGTGTGAAGGTCGCGCAGAAGCTGAACATCAGCTATGAGCTCGTTAAAGACTGGCTGCTCCGATTCAAATTTGGTCATACGGATTAGACGGAAAAAAAGTCAAAGTATTTCTCCAACGAAGAAAAATTGCTGCTGATGAATTTGTATTTTGCAACGATACCGGGAAGGAGGAAATTCGCGGCCAAGTACAATATTCCTGATACTCTTTTTAAATCCTGGCTTTTGTCTTGTGAACGCTATGGGAGCCCGGAGAAAGCTTTTGCTGTACACCATCCGCGGGGCTGGCAAATGACTCCTGCGGCGGCTTGGATTATCAAGTCTTTGAAAGATAATCCCGACAAATCCAGGTTGGAAGCGGCAGAGCGAGTCGGAGTCAGCCAAAGAACGATCAATCGATGGATTCGTCGATATCGTTTATCCCGGGAATTCAGACAGTTCATTGACAAGCTCGTGGAGAATAACTCCGAGGACGCGGCAATGAATGCTCTTGAGAAATCCAAAGTTCAAGCTGAAGCCTTATCGAAGCTGGTTCAGGAAAAGGCTGAGGCATTACCAATGACCATGAATGCCAAGGTGGACAGCATTAAACAGCTGGTCAGCTTTGGTATGTCGGTTCTAAAAGCCTGTCAGGTCTTTAACGTCTGCCGAAGGACTTATTATCGCCAT
>OGIT01000122.1_pt1 | contig 56062 bp, 53 predicted proteins | sample 1571881 | NCBI WGS metagenome assembly OGIT01 (sample SAMEA2582101, study PRJEB24529) | metagenome | biome: Human gut stool | place: China | collected 2011 | reverse complement strand
AGATAAGAAGAAATAAGAGAAGAAATGAAGAGGGATTAACTAAAAAGCAACAAGAATTACAAGATTTAAAGATAAAGATACTAGCGTTAAAAGAGCAAAATCTAAGTAATAGAGCAATAGGAAGAAAACTTGAAATAAGTGAAACGAAAGTAAGAAATATACTTAAAAAATAGGTGCGTTAAAAAATGGCTCTTTATAAATATGTGGGTGTGTGGAGAGATTTTTATAGCTTAAGAATTACAAGTAAAGATTAAAAGTATATGAAGACTATTATAGGGCTTGATGAAAAGTATGATAGAAAGAATGAGAAAAGAAGAGCAGACCGAAGAAATGAAGAGGGTTTAACTAAAAGAGAGCAAGAGAAAGTTAATACGTTAAATAAAGTTAGAGAGTTAGTTAGAAAGGGTTTAAAAAATAAAGATATAGCCGAAAAACTTAAGATTTCAGTAAGACAAGTTCAGCGGTTAAAGAAAGAAGTATAAAAAATAAGCTCTCCAATAGGAGGGGTGACATGAAATGGGTCTTTATAAATATGTGGTGTGGTGAAGGGAGTGAGGCATTTTTATGAATGATAAAAATATTTTTATCGGAGTTTGTGAAGATAATAGTCTTCATATAAATTTAGTGAAGGGCTATATCGATGATTTTTTTAATGAATTTCATAACTATGAAGTTTTAGAATTTGTATCAGGGGAAGATCTTTTAAGTAATTATCCTAATAATATAGATTTATTATTTTTAGATATTCAAATGAATGGATTAAATGGAATGGATGTAGCTAGAAGAATAAGAGAGTTTGACAACAATGTAGAAATAATATTTACTACATCAGTGTTAGATTATGTTTGTGAAGGATATGAAGTAAATGCATATAGATATATGTTAAAACCAATAGAATACAATATATTTAAAAATAATATGGGTAAATGTATAGAAAATATAATAAAAAAGAAAAATGACTTTTTAACAATTAACGATAAATCAAAATTAATTAAAATTAAATTTGATGATATTTTATATATTGAAACAAGCAAAAGGCAACTAATAATACATACTATAAATGGACATGAAATAATAAAAATGAGTATTAGGAAATTAGAGAAACTATTAAATAAAGACTTTTTTAGATGCCATAATAGTTTCATAGTAAACTTAGAAAAAATTAATAAAATAGATGTATCAGATATTTATATAAATAATGCTACAATACCAATTAGTAAGTATAGAAGAAAACAATTAAAAGCTAGGTTAATAGAAGTTTTAGGGGATAAGTTATGTTAAATAGTGTGATATTTTGGAAACTATTAGATATGTTTATCTTAATTATAGAGTGGATTTCATTATATATTTTAGTAAATGATTTAAGTATAAGAAAAGTTAGTAAAAATCAAAATTTATTGAGTTTTTCGTTAATTTTAGGAGTATCATTTGCTATGAATTTATTTGGGATCTTCCCAAATTTAAGGGTTTTTATTTCTATTGTATTAAGTATATTTTACGTTAAGTTAAGCTATGAAGTTAATTTATCAAAAGCCTTAACAATTCCACTTGTTTACTGGATGATGTTAATAGGTATAGAGGCTCTTAGTATTAGTAGCATAGTTTATGTAAATAACATAGATGTAAGTGTTTTATTAAGTCCTAATTTATATAGACTAGAAACTATAATTTTAGCTAAATCATTTTTATTTATTGGAATTTTAATGGTTAAGTATTTTAAATTATTTAGTCAAATTAGTAAGAATGACTTTATATATATTGGAATACCGATATGTACAAATATCTTAAGTCTTTTAATTATATTTAAACAAGGTATTTCAAACTTAGATATAGAGTTAATAGATAATTTTAATCTAATTCTCATATCTTTTTTGATTTTACTATCTAGTATTTCACTATTAATTATAATTTATAAGATAATAATAAGTAATAAATTTAAGATAGAAAATGAATTTATGAAAGAAAAAATAAACTTAGAATATAGGTATTATAAGAAGATAGAAGAAAATCAAGAAAAAATAAAAAGAATTTATCATGATATTAATAATCATATGATTTGTATTTCTAATTTAAGTAATGAAAAAGATGTAAAGGAATACGTAAAGAGTTTAGATTTAAATATAGGTTATATCAATTTTAATTTTGGAAATAAAATACTTGATATTATAATTAGTGAAAAATATCAATTATGTAAAGATAAAGGAATTAGATTTGATATAGTTGCAGATTTTAGTAAATTAGATTTTATAGATATGATGGACTTATGTGTTATTTTTTCTAATGCTTTAGATAATGCAATTGAAGCCTGCGATAAGATTTTAGATGATAGTAAGGATAAATATATATCAGTAAATGTTACATATATAAATAGCTTTTGTTTTATAAAAATAGAAAATAGCAAGATAAATGAGATTAATATAAAAAATAATAATTTTATTACAAATAAAAAAGATAAATTTATGCATGGAATAGGTTTAAAAAATATAAAAGATACTGTATATAAATATAATGGGGAGATAAAGATTGAGTTTGATGATGATAAATTTGTAATTAAATTTATTTTTTGACCAGTTATGCTCATATGATACCCAGTTACTCATAGTGTATTGAATATCAAATTAAAAAAATGTAAATTCAAGTTATAGAGAAGAAATAAAATATAAATTTATATTAAATGAGGGGGAGAAAATTATGAGTTTTAAGAAAAGAGTAACAAAGAGCATAGCATTAGCATTAGTTGGAGTTACAATAGCAATACCGATGCTAAATACGGCATCAGCTATGGAAAATAGTAAAGAGACATATTCTCAAAAAATAGAAAGAGTATCAAAGTCATTTGAAGATTTTGTGTACTTAGAAGATAATCAATATAAGTTAGATATAAGTGTTAGCGAGTTATCAGAAAGTTCAAAATCAGATTTTTATATTTATAATGATTATATAAATTTATTAAATAATATTATAGTTTCTAATAATATAAAAAATGTAACTGAAGATGGATTTTCATTACAAATATCTGATGAAATGGCAATTGAGTCAGCTAAAATAAATAATATAGAAATTACAGATGAAATGAAGTCATTAGCTGAAAATATGACAAAGGCATCTGGTAGATCAGAGCTAAAGATGTATAAAAATGGTTTTGATTTATGGTTAAATTCATTCCAAACAAGTTTAGTAGCAGTAGGTGGATCAGCAGCATTAGGTTTTTTAGTAGGGCTTATTCCAGGGATAGGAGCAAGCTTAGCAGGCACTCTTTTAGCTGCAATATTGCCAGTTATATCAGGTGAATATTGTCCAAATGGGATATTTGTATCATATAGATTTAATCAATATCTAAGAGTTAGGCCTCAATAATATGAGTAAATATTATGCACTAATATCTATTATATATTATGCCCTAGTAGTTTTTATAAGTATGATGTTTATAAAAAATATATTTATATATATTTTTATATCTGTTACGGCAATGTTATTGGGTAAATATTTTGTTATAGATAAGCATTTTAAAAGATAATAGATGGTATACAAAAAATTAGTTAACCTAAGATATGCTGTATATAAATACAATGGGGGAGATAAAGATTGATTTTTACGATGACAAATTTGTTATTAAATTTATATTTTATCTTAAAAATTGACCAGTTATGCTTAGATAATACCCAGTTACTCAGAGTGAGTTGAATATCAAATTAAAAAATATAATTGTATTTGGTAGTGTTGTATTAGCTGCAACTAGTAAAAATAGGGGAATGTACATAAAGATTGGGATTGGCATATTTGATTATGGAGTGTTATAAAATCAAGAACTTTTTAATTAATGGAATTAAGGGATTATTATTTATATATATCCAAATGATTATAATAATAAGTATATTATATATGTTTGATATGAATATCTATTTTAATACAAATGAACTAATGGGTGTAAATTTATTATCTATTAATATTGAAAAAAATACATTTGATATTAGTGTGAAGCCATTGATGTCATTTATAATATTTACAATATCAGGGATTTATTTAAATTATAAAAATAGGATTAAATAAATATATAAATTTAGAAAATATGCCCAGTTAAGTTTATATATTGACCAGTTTAGCATAATATATTGAATAAAATAAAAAAAGATGTTATTGTCAACGCATAAGATTTAGGAGGACAACATGTTTAAATCATATGCAAGCAAAATAACATCTTTTTTAATTGAGAATAAAGAGATAAATCAAGATGATTATGAAGTATATAAATATGGATTTGAAGTATTAATTGCATTTATTGTAAATATAGCAATTGTATTAAGTATAGGATTATTATTTAATAAGATTTTCTATTCAATAGCATTTTTAATATGCTATTGTCCAATAAGACAGTTTGCAGGTGGATATCATGCTAATAATTATACAAAATGCTTATTAATATTTATTTTAATATTTATATTTTTATTAGTAATAAAAAGAAAGAAAAAATTATATATTTCTTTTAATCTTAAGTTGGATTTTAATTTTATAAGAAAAGTTATTTTAATTTTGTATCCAATGTTAATATGTGAATTTTTATGGAGTTTAGGCGAGAATGGATATGCCATGATTTATGGAAGAATTGGAACAGAGGCATGTGCAGCTATGACTTTAACAGGGCCAATACAATCTTTACTTATAGGAATTTTTTCTGGAATTGCATCTGCATCTGGAATTATTTCAGGAAAAGCACTTGGAGATAGACAATTTGAAGACGCATATATTATGTCAAAAAAAATATTTAAAATTGGAGTTGTAGGATCAATTATTATAGGAATTTTTCTTTCAGCAATTGCTTCTTTGTACGTTAAAATGTTCCAAGTAAATTATGATATAAAACATAATACAATATATATACTTTATGGATTTTCCTTAATACTTTTTGCAAAGGTATCTAACATGATCTTAGGAGGCGGAATTTTAAGAAGTGGTGGAAATACAAAACTAGTAATGTTTATAGATATTATAGGTACATGGATGTTTGGAATTCCAATAGGATTCATTGCAGCATTTATATTTAAAATGCCTATATATCAAGTATATTTCTTGTTGTCTCTAGAAGAAATAATTAGGCTTTTTATATCTTTAATTGTATTTAAGAAAAGATTGTGGATAAGAAATATAACATAAAATTATTTATATATTATTTAGAGTTTTAATATAGAGAATTAAAAAAGGAGAGAGTATTTATGAATAATAATGAGAAAGAAAGAAAAATTATTTTAAAAGAAGATTTAATACAAGGTTTTAAAAAATTAGGAGTTAAAGAAGGACAATCTATAATGGTTCATACATCATTAAAAAGTATGGGATTTGTTTGTGGAGGAGCACAGATTGTTATAGAAGCATTACTTGAATCTGTAAAAGATAAAGGAACTATAATGATGCCAACACAAAGTTGGAAAAACTTAGATCCGCAAACAGGTGTACATTGGGAAGAACCTAAAGAATGGTGGCAGCTAATAAGAGATAACTGGCCTGCATATAATAAGGACATCACTCCTACAAATACTATGGGACAAGTTGCTGAAATGTTTAGAAAATGGCCAGGAGCAAAAAGAAGTAGTCATCCTGCACGATCAGTAGCTGCATTAGGAAGGTATTCAGAGTATTTAACAGAAAACCATGATCTAAGTAATATTTTTGGAAAAGATTCACCTATAGATAAACTTTATAAATTAGATGGATATGTATTGCTTATAGGTGTTGGGTATGATAAAAACACGTCAATTCATTTAGCTGATGCAATAGCTGAGTATCCAGGAAAACATAATGTTAATGAAAGCAGTGCAGTTATGATTAACGGGAAAAGAGAATGGATTACTTATGAGACGCTTGCAGTAGATGGTGAAGATTTTGAAGATATAGGAAGAGATTTCGAAAAAGCATACCAAGTTAATAAAATTAAGATTGGTAATGGAGAAATACGATTCATGAAACAGAGAGATATAGTTGATTATGCAGTTAAATGGATTGAAAAATATAGAAAATAAAATAATGTTTTTTAGATAAGTAATAAATTATTATGAAAAAAATTAATTTATAAATTAAATTCAATTACTAAACTACTATGTAAAATTACAATTAATAAATATAACCTTAAGGCTTTAAGAGGCTCTTAAGGTTTTTTTTTGAATGTTTTTAAGTTTAATGTATAGTTTTAGCAATCTATGTATAAAATATATAAAAATAAACATGAAAACTTATTGAAAAACTGTAAAAAAAGTGATACATTGGTATAGTGGTATTACCACTGTACCAATATATCACTTTTTTTATATGACTTTAATGTATTGTGCACTATAAAAATTAAAGTAAATTCTCATAATTTATCAATTGATAAAAAAGTTTTAAAAGACTTTTTATATAAAATAAATGTACAATCTGTTTATCAGGTGTAATATGTGGGGGTGAAGTCAATGAAATATTTACAGCAATTAATGATTATTTTAGCAGCATATCTTTTAGGAGTAGTATTACAAGTTGCACTTAATTTACCTATCCCAGGAACAGTACTTGGATTAATTATACTTTTCTTAGGATTATACAGTGGAATTATAAAAGTAGAAATGATTGAAGATATGTGTGAGATATTAATATCCCATATGTCTTTTTTATTTATTCCAGCAGGTGTTGGACTTATTACAAGCTTTGGACTATTAAGTGGAAAAATTGTGGCTTTTTCGCTTGTGATAATAATTTCAACAATTATTGTTTGGGTAGTTACAGCATATGTTGTGAAATTTTTAAGAAAGGTGTGTTCAAAGTGAAAGAGATAATAAGTTCTCCTGTATTTGGAGTGTTAATATCCATAGCAGCTTATTTAATAGGATGTTTAGTTAAAGAAAAATTGAAATATTCATTTTTTAATCCATTACTAATTGCAATAATTATTTTAATTATTGTAATGTCAAATTTGCATATTGAATATAGTGATTATAGTAAGGGTGGAGAAATAATTTCATTCTTTTTAGCACCAGCTACTGTAGCCTTAGCGTTACCACTATATAAAAAGTTTTCTTTATTTAAGAAAAATGCGATTCCTATACTGGTAGGAATTATATGTGGTTCTGTATCTGGAATAGTAACTGTTATTTCACTTGCTAAATTGTTTCACTTATCAGATGATCTTACAATTTCGTTAATACCTAAATCTATTACTACGCCAATAGGAATGGCATTAGCAGAGCAGCTTGGTGGATTACCATCTATTACTGTTGTTGCAATTATAGTAACTGGAATTTTTGGTTCAATTATTGGTCCATTTTTAGATAAGATTTTTAAAATAAATGATAAGGTTGCAATGGGAATTGCAATGGGGAATGCATCCCATGCAGTTGGTACTGCAAGAGCAATGGAACTTGGAGAAACAGAAGGTGCAATGAGCAGTCTTACAATTGCAATAGCAGGAATTATTACTGTAATAATAGCACCGCCATTATGGAATTTTTTCAGTCACTTTATAAATTAAATTTTTAAGGAGGAATAGGTGTGGCTTATAATTCAAGAAAAAAAATAATGCCAATTGAAAAAATACTATACTCGATTGATAATTTGTTGATTGAAGGAAAAGAACAGAAATTAAAAGGAAAGCTTGCCAAAAAAATTAAGAATAGTATTTTTACAGAAGAGATACTATCTAAGCTTCATGAATGTGATTTTACAGGGTTAATAGATGAAGAAGACAATGTATTAAAATTATTTGAGAGTATATTCCCAATATTTATAAAAAAGGGCAATACTATTTTTAGACTATATAAACATAAAATTGAAGTTGATTTATCTGATGAAATGAGAGATAGGTATATTTATATGCTTTCTGATGGAAGACTAACATCTGGTTTATTTCAATGTTATGGTATAAGTCAGGATGAATATGTATATGGAATAAAAAAGATTATAGATGTTATACCTATAATAAAAGAAGAACTTATGACTACAATTTCTAATTTTAGGAATAATATAGAAAAGCAGAATGTGGAAATAAATAATATTAAAGAAAGAGAAGAATTAGCAGAAAAAAATTACAAAGAATTAAGCTCATATTTTTTAGAAAAGAATTCTAATAATCAGGAGAAGTTATAAATGCTTAATCCAGTTAAGAATATAAAGGTATACGAAGCAATAATAGAACAAATAAAAGATAGTGTTAAAAATGGGGAATTGAAAAGCGGTGATAAACTGCCTTCTGAAAGAGAACTTGCAGAAAAGCTTCAAGTAAGTCGAACCTCAGTAAGAGAAGCATTAAAAGCTTTGAGTATGCTTGGTTTAATAGATTCTAAACATGGTGATGGTAATTTTATAAAGAGCAATGTGGAAGACTGTTTGTTAGAACCATTATCAGTAGTATTTTTACTCATAGGAAATAGAAATGAGGAAATATTCCAATTGAGAAGGATAATTGAGCCTGAAGCAGCAGCAATTGCAGCAAATAATATAACAGAGTATGAGTTAAATGAGCTAAGATTAATTAATGAGAAAATAAAAGAATCATCTGATACAGAATCAGGAGCAGAATTAGATAGAAAGTTTCATTATAAGATTGTAAAAGCATCTGGAAATAATCTCCTTTCAACTATAATGTTTTCTGTATCTGTACTTGTAGAAAAATATATTGATAATTCTCATATTCATAATAGTAATAAAGATATAGTTTACAGTCAGCATGAAGATATTTATATAGCATTAAAAGAACATAATGCTGAAAAAGCTTTTAATTTAGTAAAAAAGCACCTTGAGCTCGGAAGTATTTAAAATCTTAATTTATAGACTAATAATTGTAGCAATATGAAAAATAAATTTTATGTAATAATCTTATTATAATAATAAATATGGAAAGAAGGCATATAATGATGTTAGGAGATAAAGTATTTTTTAAAACATTATTTAAAAATTTATTTTCAGAAACATTTGAACTTCAACTTTGGGATGGTAGCTCAGAAATTTATGGAGATGGAATTCCTAAATTTAAAATTATTTTTAATGAACCTATTCCTAAATCAGATATAATTAATGATCCATCAATAGCATTTGGTGAGGGATATATGACAAAGAAATTTGATATACATGGAAATATTGAAGAAGTTGTAGAAGCATTATATGATAACAAAGAAAGTTTTTTAGGCTCTACAAGCAAATTTTCTCATTTAATAAAGGTAGTTAAAAATAACTTAAAAAATAGCAAAGAAAATATTGAATTTCATTATGATATTGGGAATGATTTTTATAAATTATGGTTAGACGATACTATGACATATTCTTGTGGATATTTTAAATCTCAGGAAGATTCTCTAACAGAAGCACAAAAGAACAAAGTTAATCATATTTTAAAAAAGCTAAATTTACAAGATGGAGAAACCCTACTAGATATAGGTTGTGGCTGGGGCGAGCTTATAATCACAGCTGCAAAAATGTATAAAGTAAAAGCTACAGGGATAACTTTAAGTACTCAGCAGTTTGAAAAAGTTAAAGAAAGAATAGAAAGTGAAGGTCTTAATGCTTTAGTAGATGTTAAGCTTATAGATTATAGAGAATTAAAAGATATTAAATTTGATAAAATAGTAAGTGTTGGTATGCTTGAACATGTTGGGAAAGAACATTTATGCGAATATTTTTCAGCAGTAAATAAATTATTAAATAAAGAAGGTTTATCCTTACTACATTGTATAACAAATACTAGTGATGATGGTGTTAATAGCTGGATAAATAAGTATATTTTCCCTGGGGGATATGTACCATCAATACAAGAATTGATTTCAAATATGTCCGACTTAGATTTTAATATAATAGATGTTGAAAATCTTAGATTACATTATGCAAAGACTTTAGAGTGTTGGTATGATAATTTTCAACAGGCACTTCCAGAAATAGAGAAAAATAAAGATGAGACATTTATAAGAATGTGGGCATTATATTTAAATTCTTGTGCAGCTTCTTTTAAGTCTGGAAATATTAATCTGCATCAGTTTTTATTTTCTAAGGGAGTAAATAACAATATCCCATGGACTAGAGAATACATGTATAAATTATAATTAATTCTATTAAAGTTGAAGATGTATATCAACGATATCTTTAGATTTAAATTACGATTTGTGATCAGTATAAGAGATGTGCAAGTGCACAAATAAATATGTGCACTAACATGTTGAAAGAAAACAATGATAAAGTTTATAATATAAACAGTAAAGATTAGTGTTGAAAAGCAATGAAGCTTATTCTCAGAATAGGTTTCATTGCTTTTTGCTTTTTTATATCTATTATATAGAGAATATTTGTAGATATGAATAAATGTATATTATTAAAAACAGATCTTATTTACCTAAAGGGGGTATGAATAATGTATGAATGTAGTTTAGAAAGAATGAAGGACAAAATAAAAACTTTTTCAGCGTTCGGAGATGCTGGCCACGGTGGAATAACTAGATATTCTTTATCAAAAGAAGCCATTCAGGCAAGAAATGAATTTAAAAAAAGAATGGAGAACATTGGTGCAATAATTGAAATAGATGATTTAGCAAATATGTATGCAACACTTCCAGGTAGTGATAATCATTCAAAAAGAATTGTCATGGGATCACATGTTGATTCGGTTAAAAATGGAGGTAATTATGATGGTATTCTTGGAGTGATGTCTGCTATGGAGGTACTAGAAACAGTTGTAGAAGAAAAAATTCCTCATAAACATCCTCTTACAGCTATGATATGGACAAATGAAGAAGGTTCTCTATATCCTCCCGCAATGATGTGCTCTGGTATATTATGCTATGATTATCTTCCAGAAAGTATAAGAATTAACTTTAAAGAAAGTGATATGATGAATTCAAAAAGCATTCAGGATTCAACTAAGACATTTGGAGAGGCACTTAAAAATTCGGGATTTAAGGGTGAAAAGAGGTATAGGCTAAATCCTGAAAAGTACAAATATATGTTTGAAACTCACATTGAACAGGGACCAATTCTTGAAGATAATAGAAATCATATTGGAGTTGTCGATTGTGTTCTTGGAATGTTTAATTACAGGGTGAAATTTTATGGACAAGCAGCTCATGCAGGAACATTTCCAATGAATAAAAGGCAGGATGCTTTTTACGCAGCAGCACAGGCACTTTGTTATATTCATGATGAAATTGACAAACTTAAAGTATCAGAATTAGTATATACGACAGGAGAAGTTGTGTGTCACCCATGCGTACATACAGTAATTCCAGATTTCTTTGATTTTTCAATTGATGCAAGACATGAAGATCCAAATGTTCTTGAAAAAGTACTTTCAATAGTTCAAAGTTGTGCAGATAAACAATGGAGTGGATGCAGATGCGTTGTAGAAAAGGCTTGGAATAGAGATACTGTTTATTGGGATAAAGAATTAGTTGAATATGTAAAAAAATCAGCAGAAGAATTAGATATTAAACATCAGTATATACATTCTGGAGCAGGACATGATGCTCAGTTTGTATCGTATATGATTCCAACTACTATGATTTTTGTCCAATCTAAAGATGGATTATCACATTGTGAACCAGAATACTCTACACCAGAACATTGTACAGAAGGTGCAACTGTAATGCTTAATGCAATATTAAAAGCAGATTTTGAATAAAAGTTAAAAGAATAGATTGTTTGTATATTAAGAAAACTAAGAAATTTTTTTATCACATATATGATATGATTTTGCAATGACGCAGAACTATTTTAAGTTTTGAGTCATTTTTTTATTATGAAATTACTGATAAAGACTAAAATAATAATCAGTATAGTAGGAGGTATTATTATGGAAATGAAGAAAAGTAAAGAGAATTTAGGTGATATAGAAGAAAAAGAACATGAAACTTTTAATATAAAAGAGATTAAAACAGAAATAAAAATTGAGAATGTAAGTATGAGATATCCAAATAAAAATGGTGGAGAGCCAGTTACAGCACTTAAGGATATAAATTTAGATATAAAACAAGGAGAATTTATTTCACTATTAGGACCATCAGGATGTGGTAAAACTACATTATTAAGAATAATAGCTGATCTTCTACAGCCAACAGAAGGAAGGATAACAGTTCGAGGAGAAACTCCAAGAGATATAAGACTTAAAAAGAAATATGGAATAGTGTTCCAAAATCCGGTTTTATATGATTGGAGAACAGTAAGGCGCAATATATGTATGCCTATGGAACTTATGGGACTGAAGAAACAGGAACGTACACAAATGGTAACGAAAATGCTGGATTTGGTTGGACTTCAGGAATTTGGGAAGCGTTATCCTTATGAACTTAGTGGAGGTATGCAGCAGAGAGTAGGTATTGCAAGAGCACTTGCAATAGATCCTGAGATACTTCTTATGGATGAACCATTTTCTGCACTTGATGAATTTACTCGTGAAAAATTACATGTTGATCTTTTAGATATTTGGACACAAACAAAGAAGACGGTTGTATTTGTAACTCATAATATTTCAGAAGCAGTATTTTTATCTGATAAAGTAGTTGTGCTATCACCCCATCCAGGACGAGTTTCTGCTGTTATAAATATAGACATACCTAGACCTAGAAATATGGAATCAAAACAAAGTAGTGAATTTTATGATTATATTACAAAGATAAGAAACAGCTTTGAGGGGGTATAAGCATGAAAGAAAAAAGGGAAAAGTATTTTATAAATATAGTATGGACTATAGGAATATTTTTAGTGTGGGAATTTATAGCCTTTTTGCTAGATGGAGTTTTACATGATCCAATGGCAGAAGCGAAGTTGCCTTATCCTCATATGGTTATTGTATCATTATTTCAGAATTTCTCAGATCTAATGAGTGCAGCAGGTTTGACACTTTCAAGAGCTTTTTTAGGATTTCTTCTTGGAGGAATAATAGGATTTATTTTAGCAATTATTATGAGTTTATCAAAAATTGCTGAAAAAGTAGCTTTTCCATATCTAATAGTATCTCAAATGATACCTGTGTTGGGACTTGCACCTATAATTTTCACACTTGCCAAGGATATGGATTTATCAAGAATAATAATATCTGGATATATTACATTTTTCCCGGTTTCAGTAAACATGTTAAGTGGTCTTAAAAGTGTAGAAAGTGATAAGAAAGAATTAATGTATTCTTATGCAGCTAAGAAACCTAGTATATATTGTAAACTTATGATTCCATATTGTCTTCCATATTTATTTGCAGGACTTAAAATAGCTGCTCCAATGTCAATTACTGCTTCAATTCTTGTAGATATGCTTGGTTCAAGTGGAGGAATAGGTGTAAAACTTCTTTATTCACTATATTCAGGAACAAAAGATGTATTTTGGAGTTCAGTGATTACAAGTGCTATAATGGGTATTTTTAGCTATTTCATAATTGTAATATTGGAAAAGATATGTATTCCATGGAAAAAAGAAACTGTGTAGATGAAAGGAGATTATGTGATGTCAGAAAAGATAAGAAGTGTGTTATGGCCATTAGGATTTGGGATATTAATTATAGTTCTCTGGCAGGCTGGTTTTATACATCATGTATTAGGATTCAAACCATTTCAGTTGCCCATGCCTTCAGTGATAATAAAAACATTATCAAGCAATTTTGTTAAAGCATTATCTGATACGTACATGACTGTATCAGGTGCAGTAGTTGGATTAATTCTAGGATGTATTATAGGTTTTATTGTTGCAGTAATAGCAACATTATTTCCAAAGTGGGGATATACAGGACTTACAGTAATATCAGCTTTTAATGCAATTCCAATAGTAGCTTTATCTCCTATAATGAATAGATGGTTTGAAAATGGTTTTGGGCAGAAAGTAGGTGTTGTAACAGTTGTTTGTATGGCAGCAATGGCAATAAATTCTTATAGAGGTCTTAATGACTTAAAACCATTTTCATTAGACCTTTTGGATTCATATGCAGCAGATGAAAAGACAAAGTTTTTAAAACTACGTTTACCCAATTGTATTCCCAGTATGCTTACTGCATTAAAGATCAACATAGCATCAGCTTTGATGGCAGCAATGATTAGTGAATATTTTGCATCATCAACATCAGGAATTGGATTTGGAATAAAAGATAATTTAAGAAAAGGAATGATGGCAATGGGATGGTCGTACATAATTATGGCGGCATTAGTTGGAATCATTTCATATTTGATTATTACATTAGTAGAACGAAGAGCCATTAAGTGGCATGCGTCACAACGATAAAGCTAGTATAAAAGTAAATTTGTAAAGTGATCTATAAAAATAATATTAAAAAATTAATTAATCAAATTATGACTTAGGGGAGGAATAAATATGAAAAAGAAATTATTATCAATAGTTTTAGCGGCAGGAATGATGGTTATGATGTTTGCAGGATGTGGAGGTAATTCAAATTCAGTCAAATCAGATAGTCAAGAATCTTCAACATCAGCTACAGATGAAAAGAAGGATGGAGATATAAAAAAAATTAAGCTCCAATTAAAATGGCTTCCTCAGTCTCAGTTTATGGGATATTATGTTGCAGCTGATAAAGGATATTATAAAGATGAAGGACTTGAAGTTGAAATTCTTCCAGGTGGAAGTGACATTATTCCAGAGCAAAATGTTTATAATGGTGTAGCAGATGTAGGTGTTACATGGGTATCAAGTTTAATGACTTACCAAGCTCAGGGGTATGAGCTTCAAGAAGTTGCACAAATGTTTCAAAAATCAGGCTTGCTGTTAGTTTCTAAAAAGGATACAGGAATTAATTCACCATCAGATTTGAAAGGAAAGAAAGTTGGTAACTGGTTTGGTGGGAATGAATATGAAGTACTAGCATTATTAGAGAAATATAAACTTAACAAGGATTCAGATCTTAAGTTGGTTCAGCAGGATTATACAATGGATCAAATACAAGAAGGTTCAATAGATGCAGCATCAGCTATGACATACAATGAATTTGGTCTATTACTTGAAAATGGTGTTAATAAAGATGATCTAAATATAATTGACATGAATGATGAAAATGTTGCAATGATGGAAGATTGTTTATTTGTTAATTCTGAATGGGCTTCTAAGAATAAGGATGCATTGGTACGTTTTATAAGAGCATCTATTAAAGGATGGCAGGATGCATGTAAAGATCCAGAAGCAGCTGGAAAGACTGTTTACAATGTAGACAAGTCTGTATCTTTAGAACATCAAATTTATATGGCTAAGGAAGTTGCAAAACTTGTAACACCAGAAGGCTTTGATTCTTCAAAAGTTGGAGAAATAAATATGGATGCAATTAAGCAGACTGGACAATTTTTAAAATTATATAATAAGGATTTAGCAGCGGATCCAGTTGTTAATGATAAAACATTTAATTCATCATATTGGCAAGAAGCAACAAAGTAAATTAGGAAGCATTAAGTATTATAAGAAATTAAATATATTTTCAGTGGATAGTATATGATGTTTAAGCTATTCACTGGAAAAATTAAGAATATTATAGGAGGAATTAAAATGAATTTAATTATAAAAAATGGAACAATTATAACACCTTCTGAAAGTTATAAAGCTGATATTCTTGTAAAAGCAGGAAAAATATCAGCTATAGGTACAGATTTCTCCGAAGAAGGTGCAGAGATTGTTGATGCATCGGGAAAATTAGTTTTACCAGGGGCAATAGATGTGCATACTCATTTGGCTATGCCTTTTGGAGGAACAATTTCATCTGATGGTTATTTAGCTGGAACAAGAGCTGCTGCATGTGGAGGAGTTACAACAGTATTTGATTATCCAATGCAAAGAAAGGGACAAGGAATAATTGAAACTGTTGAAGCTAGAAAGGAAATGTGTGATCCAGAGGCGTGTGTAGATTATGCATTTCATTGCTGTATTACAGATTTAAACAATGGAAATGTTTTAGACGAATTTCAAGCAGCAGTTGATTATGGTATAACAAGTTTTAAATGCTTTCTTGTTTATAAAAAAGAAGGAATGATGGTTGATGATGCTACTTTAGTAAGAGTGCTTTTAAAGGCAAAAGAAATTGGTGCAATTACTAATATTCATGCTGAAAATCCCGATTTAATTGATTTAAATATTGAAAGATTTTTGAGTGAAGGAAAAACATCTCCGTGGTACCATTATTTGAGCAGACCAGAATTTGTGGAAGCTGAAGCAGATAAAAGAGCTGTACATTGGGCAAAATCAGTAGAAGCGCCACTTTATTTAGTTCATATGGCAGATAAGGAAGGTTTAGAAGCAGCAATTGCAGCAAAGAGGGAGGGACATGAAATTTATATAGAAACATGTCCACAATATTTGGAATTCACATGTGATGTATATAAAAGGGATGATGGAAGAAATTTTGTATGTTCTCCTCCAATGAAAGGAAAAGACAGTCAGAATGCATTATGGAAGGCTATCGAAGTTGGGGCAATTGATACGATTGCAACAGATCACTGTCCATTCCAAAGTTATGAAAAAGATTGGGGAAAGGATGATTTTACAAAGATTCCAAATGGATGTGCAGGTGTTGAAAATTTATATCCTTATATGTTATCAGCAGCAAATAATGGAAAGTTGACTTTTAACAGAGTGATTGAATTATGTTCATACAATCCAGCAAAAATATTCGGATGTACTGATAAGGGTATGTTATCAGTAGGAAAAGATGCTGATATTGTAATATATGATCCTAATAAGGAATTTACTATTTCAGTAGAAAATATGCATTCAGATTATGATCATACAATTTGGGAAGGAAAGAAATTAAATGGGTATCCAGTAAAGACTTTTGTCAGAGGTACATTAGTATATGATAATGGAGAATTTGTTGGAAAACCAGGTTTCGGACAATTTGTAAAAAGAAAAGCACATAAATAGAAAATAATACAGCACATACTTAAAAATGTGCTGAATCAAAATATAAATTTTAAATAGCGTCATGGGAAATATGAAACTTTATTGACAGGAGGTACGAATATGAGCAGTATTTCATACAAAGATATTAATTTAAGAGAGTGTGTATCAGCATGTTTGCTTTGCAATGATGCTCCGTGTAAAAAAGCCTGTTTGAATGGAGTTGAAACAGATAAAATTATACGTTCACTTCACTTTGAAAATAAGGATGGAGCAGTTAATAAGCTTCCAGATATATCTTTTTGTAATGATTGCAAAATTAAATATTGTGAAAAAGAATGTTTAAAAGGTAAAATAAGTGAACCGGTAAAAATTCAATCTATAATGAAAAATCTTTATGATGAATCTAAAATAGAAGAAAATCAAGTTGACTTATCAATAGATTTTTGTGGTGTACATTGTGAGAATCCATTTTTTCTTTCATCGTCAGTAGTTGGAAGTAATTATGAAATGGTAGCAAAAGCATTTGATATGGGATGGGCAGGAGTCGCATTTAAAACTATAGGATTTTTTGTGCCAGATGAGGTATCCCCAAGATTTGCATCACTTACAAAAGAAAATGTTCCATTTATAGGTTTTAAGAATATTGAACAAATATCAGACCATAGCTTGGAAGAAAATATAGGTTTTTTAAAGAAGCTTAAAGAAAATTATCCTAAGAAAATAATAGTAGCGTCAATTATGGGAGAAAATGAAGAAGAGTGGACTAAACTAGCAAAAATCATGACAAATGCAGGAGCAGATATTATAGAATGCAATTTTTCATGTCCACAAATGGTTGGAGAAGGTTTGGGGTCGGATGTTGGACAAAATCCTGATTTAGTATCAATGTACACACGTGCAACAAGAAAAGGTACTCATTTACCGATTCTTGCCAAAATGACACCTAATATCGGAGATATGACAATACCAGCAAAAGCAGCTATGAAATCTGGAGCAACTGGAGTAGCAGCGATAAATACAATAAAGAGCATTATGAATATCGATCTTGAGAACTTTGGTTCAGAGCCAGATATTGAAGGCAAAACAAGTATTGGTGGATATTCAGGTAAAGCAATAAAGCCAATAGCTTTGAGATTTATTAATGAAATGAAAAAGTGTAATGAGCTAAAAGATACACCTATAAGTGGAATGGGAGGTATTGAAACATGGAGGGATGCAGCTGAGTTTATGACACTTGGATGTGAAAATTTGCAGGTTACGACTTCAGTTATGCAATATGGATATAGAATAATAGAAGATTTAATAGAAGGTACTAAGCTATACTTAAGTTCAAATGGTTATACTAGTATAAGGGAAATAGTAGGTAAGGCTTTAAATAATATTGTAACTGCAGATAAACTTAAAAGAGATAGTATATGTTATCCAAGATTTAATATGGAAAAATGTGTAGGGTGTGGAAGGTGCTATTTATCTTGCTATGATGGTGGACATCAAGCAATAACAGTAGATAGAAAAACAAATAAACCAGTTCTTATAGTAGACAAATGTGTAGGATGCCATTTATGTATAACAGTATGCCCAGTACAAGCGGTAAATCCAGGCAAGAGAGTCCATAAGAATAATAAAAAGACAGGATAAAAAAATATTAATAAATATAAAGTTAGAGATATGGCACTATGTTATATAAATCAGAGTTCCATATCTCTTTATTTGTGATTAATAAATATTATTAATTTATTTTTCATAATTCTAAAAGTTTTTCAGCAATATCAAGAGATGTCATAAAAATATCAACATATCCACTTTTTAAGGCAGCTTTTGTTGCCTCAACTTTTTCGTTGCCTATGGAAACTGCAATTGTTGTGGTATTCTCAAGTTCATTAAGGGAGATTCCAATAGAACGTGAGTTTAAGTCTGTATCTATAATTTTACCATGTTTTGAAATATAAGAAGTACAAACTGAGGCACAAGCATTGTGTTTTGTAAGTGAAGTTACATCATTTATTGAAAAAGCACCTCCAAGATAGGACGTTGATAATGTATTTATTTCACCAATACCAATTAGTGCTATATTGCAAGATCTTCCTCTATCAAGTATTTGGGAAATTGAGGGCTCTTTTTTCATAAGATTACAGGTCTCTTTGTTTTGAAATAATATAGGAGCATTTAAAAGGCAGTAATCTCCACCAGTTTTTCTCGCAAAGTTCTCAGCGATTACATTTGCATGCCAAGTATGACCTTTTGTTCCCATATTTCCAACTAAGGGTACAAACATTAATCCTTCTCTTGTAAGTTTATGTGCGAAATTAGAAATAGATGCTATGGTACGTCCGCTCATTACTCCTATTGTAGCGTTATCTGTAAAATATTTATCAAGTTGCAAAGCACAACACTCTCCAAGCTTTTCTATTCCTTCAGTGATATTTTTATATGGAAAATTAAATACAAAAACCTCTTTTAAAGAATACCTATTTATAAGTTTTTCTTCCAAGTCAAATTCATGGGAATAGGGATTATTAATTGTAAATTCTACAATATGATTTTTTTTTGCATAGTTGAGCATTCGGCATACTTGTGGCTTAGATATGCCTAACACAAGAGAAATATCTTTTTGGCTCATATTATCTTCATAAAATAACTTGCATATTTTAATCACTAGCCTATCATTATCATATATTGCCATTATAACTCTCCTTTTAAATTTAATTTTATATATTACAAGTGAAATATATTTCAATAATAGAAATTTATTCTATTTATATATTATCATAATATTATAGAAATTAAAAAAGAAAGGAATGAAATAATATGCAGAATAAAAAATATGGAGAGTTCGGAGGACAATATGTTTCTGAATCTCTTATGAATACACTAAATGAGCTAGAAAAGGCTTATAATCAAGCAATAAATGATGAGAACTTTTGGAATGAATATAATTATTACATGAAAGAATATGTTGGAAGAGAAAATCCGCTTTATCTAGCAGCAAAATTAAGTAAAAAATATGGTCCTAAGATATATTTGAAAAGAGAAGATTTAAATCATACAGGTGCTCATAAAATAAATAATGTTATCGGACAGATTTTACTTGCTAAACGTATGGGCAAGAAAAAAGTAATTGCAGAAACAGGAGCTGGTCAGCATGGTGTTGCTACAGCAACTGGTGCAGCACTTTTTGATATGGAATGTAAGGTTTTTATGGGAACAGAAGATATTGAAAGACAAAAACTCAATGTTTTAAGAATGGAAATGCTTGGAGCAAAGGTTGTACCTGTAACATCTGGAAGTAACACATTAAAGGATGCAACAAATGAAGCTATAAGGACATGGTCAAAGGAAGCAGAAGATACTTTTTATGTTTTAGGGTCAGCATTGGGACCAGAGCCATATCCAGAAATAGTTAAGAATTTTCAAAGCATAATAAGCAAGGAAGCAAAAAAACAGATTTTAGAGAAAGAAGGTAGGTTGCCATCAGCAGTTGTAGCATGCTGTGGTGGAGGATCAAATTCAATTGGAATGTTTGCAGAATTTATTGATGATAAAAAGGTTGAATTATATGGAGTAGAAGCAGCTGGTAAAGGAATAGAAACTGGAGAACATGCAGCAGCCTTTTCAGAGAAAAGACCTGGTGTATTACACGGAATGAGATCATATCTTCTTCAGAATGAAGATGGAAATATTAAGCTTGCTTATTCTATTTCTGCAGGTCTTGATTATCCTGGAATTGGTCCTGAACATGCTTATTTAGGAAGTATTGGACGTGTAAAATATGATAGCGTTACTGATAATGAAGCAATGGAAGCACTTTTAGAATTGTGCAAAATGGAAGGTATAATACCTGCCATTGAAAGTGCTCATGCTCTTGCATATCTCCCTAAGCTTTGTAAAAAACTTAAAAAAGATGACATTGTAATAGTGTGTTTATCTGGACGTGGTGATAAAGATGTTACTACAATTGCACAATATATAGAAGAGAGAGGTGGTTTTAATGAATAGAATTGAAAAAAAACTAAAAGATCTTCAAAATAACAATAAGAAAGCTTTTATTACGTATATGACAGCAGGGCTTCCTGATATGAAAAAAAGTGGAGAAATAATAAAGGCACAGTCAGAAGCTGGAGTTGATATTATTGAACTTGGGATACCATTTTCAGATCCAATTGCTGATGGTCCTGTAATTCAAGATGCTTCATATCGATCTATACAAAAGGGGACAAACCTTAAAAAGATATTTGAGCTTGTAAAGCAAGTTCGAGAGGAATGTGAAATACCAATTATATTTATGCTTTACTACAATACAGTATTGTATTATGGTGTTGAAAATTTTGTGAAAAAGTGTATTGAATGTAGTGTTGATGGAATAATAATTCCAGATCTTCCATTTGAAGAAACCTTTGAAATAAGAGAATTTTTAAATAAAGATGAAGATGCACCATTTTTAATTCCACTTGTCTCACCTGTATCAAAGGATAGAATTCCAATGCTTGTTGAAGATCAGAAAGGTTTTGTCTACTGTGTTTCTTCAATGGGTGTTACAGGACAGAATGGAGAGTTTCATAAAGATGTTAAAAATTATTTGAATGTGGTCAAAAATTCATCTAAAATACCTGTAATGATGGGCTTTGGAATAAAGAATCCTGAAGATATAGAACCATATAAAGATGTTATTGATGGATGCATTGTAGGTTCACACTTTATAGAAATTATGAACAAAAGCAATTATGATATAAATGAAATAAAAGAGTATATAAGTACATTTAAATTAAAACTAAATAAATAGCAGTATTATTACTATATATTAAAAGGAATATCTAATTAAATTTTTAATAAGATATTCCTAAAATTTATTTTAATAAAAAATCAATAAGAGTATCCGCAGCAATAGAAAGAGTAGAGTTTTTTTTATATATAATTCCTATATTTCTTGGTTCAATGGTAGTTTCAATTGGAATTTCCACAAGAATTTTATTTTTAAGTTCATAAGCAAGAAATTCTTTTAATGTAGAAGTTATTCCAAGGTTATTTATTGCACATTCAATTAAAAAATCCATATTACTTGCTTCAATATCTGGAACTATATCTATATTGTTAGAAGCAAAGTAATCATCTATATATTGTCGTGTGGCATTCGGATTTTCAAGAAGCATAAATGAACCTTTGGTAAAAACATCATTTATATCACTTAAATTCAAATTATTAAGATAAGTATTGCTTGCCACAAAGATATCATGAATTGTCTTGACTTTGATAAAACCTATGTCAGTTTCTACTGGTGCAGTACCAATAATCCCAAGATCAAGTTTTTCTTCTTTTACAAGCTTTATTGTATCCAATGTAGGTTTATTTACAATTTTAATTTTAAAGTTAGGATATTGACTTATAAAGTCTCTGAAGCGTGGAAGAAAAAAATGTTTTCCTATAGTTGTACTTACACCTAAATTAATTTTTCCTATTTCTTTGTTTTTTAATTTTTCTATGTAATTTTCACCAATGCTCATATGATTAAAAGCCGTTTCAATATGTTCATATAATATTTTTCCTTCAGGAGTTAGAGAAACTCCTTTAGAATTACGAGAGAAAAGTTGTATATTAAGGTGCTTTTCTAATGTTTTTATAGATTTGCTTACAGCTGGCTGAGATACAAACAATATATCTGCAGCATGAGATATATTTTGATATTTAGCAACTGTTAAGAATACTTTATACAAGTTTAAATCAATAATCATATTTATAAATCTCCACTTTAAATAGAATATATTTACATTATACAATACTACAGAAAATAATCAGTATTTTAATTATTAAAATACTGACTATTTATAAAATTAAAATGATATAACTTATAGTTATAGTATTTATAAACAATATATATTTCTTTTATATTAAATTCAATAGTAAAATAATTATAAAATTTAGAATATATTGTGAAAGGAAAAGATTATATGAAAATTGGCGTTATTGGAATTGGAGCATTAGGTGGATATTTAAGCACCATGTTGTGCAAAGCTTATAATGAAGTATATATTATTTCAGATGGTGAGAAAATGAAAAATATAATTGAAAATGGAATAACATTAAATAGTGATATACATGGTAAGTTTAATGTACATCCACATATGGTAACAAACAATCCATATAATGTAGGAATAGTTGATGTTATGTTTGTATGTGTGAGAGGGAGTTCATTAAAAAGTGTAGCAAGACTAATTAAACCAATGATTGGAGATTATACAGTAGTTGTTCCATTAGGATGTGGAGTAGATAGTGGAACAAGACTTTTTTCATACTTAAATAAAGGTAAAATACTTGAATCAGTTGCATACATAAGAGCAAGATCTTTAGAAACAGGAGTAATATTTCATAAAAATAGCAGTACTCGTTTTATAATTTCAAGTAATAAAAGGCGTCCTGTATATGATATTAACTTAGAAATAGTACAGAATATTTTAATTAAATCAGGAATAAATTGTGAAATAAGAGAAGATGTTGAAGCTGAAGCTTGGAATAGATATGTTTTCAATTGTGCTTTTAATATTACTGATTCATATTATGATGTAGGGGTAAAGGGAATCCTTGAAGATAGAATGAAATTTGAAACTTTCTGCAAAATTGCAAAGGAATGTGAGAGTATTGGAAGATCAAAAGGGGTGAATCTTCACAAAAACATTTATAAAGCTACAATTGATTATCTTAAAAAGCTTTCAAAATGGACTATAAGTTCTATGCATAATGATATTATACATGGAAGAAGAATAGAAATAGAACAGTACTGCTATGATTTATGTAGAATGGGGGAAGAAACAGGTATTTCTACACCATATATTAAGATGGCTTGTAATAAATTAAAAGTATTGCAGACTGTATAAGAAAAACACGTTAAATGTAATTTTAAAAATAAAATTTAGTATATTGTTGATGAATTAATAAGTGATACACGTTAAAATATTAAAAAATACTTGAAATAGCTGTATATAAATACTTATAATAAATTAAAATAAGGCAAAAAATTTATATAAGAGAGAGTAGCAAGTATGAATATAACTAAAAAGGTAATGATAATCATAATTTCAATAACATTAACTACTGTAGCTTTAAGTATTTGTGCATCTCAGAGCATATTAAAAAATTTATGTTCTGGCGAAGCTACTAGAAGTATTGGAAGAACAGTAAGTGTACTTACGCAGTTTGATTCTATAATGAATGAATTTGAGGATAATTGTGAACAATTTTCTCAATTGATTCAATTATCGTTAAATGACAATGAAACTTCAGATATTAACAAAGCTGATGAAGAAAAAAAACAAAAACTCATAGATAGAATATCTAAAAACAAATATTCTAATTTTTATGTAGTGGATGAAAATTATAACATAACATCAAAATTGAAAGAACATTACAATTATAATGATAATGAAATTTATAGAATATTAAATACAGTCGAGAAGAATACAGATAAACACGATTTTAATGGTATAGTATCGACAGATGATTATCAATATATGGTGTGTGTAAAACCAATATTAACACACATATCAGGGGGAAGTTATTTAGTAATTATTGAACCTTTTTCAGGAGATATATATAAAGAATCAGAAAATTTTTCGGGATCAGTTTTTATTAAAAGGATTTCATTAAATGATCTAAAATCCTTTAATAAAATTAAAGTTAATGATAGGATCATCTTTAATAGATATACAGATGATTTAGTGACAAGCTATACAAAGGTTGATTCATATGGTGGGTCTGATAATGTATATATTTCATTAGAGGAAAAATCAATGGTAGTACAAAATGTAAAAATGAATTTATATAAATTCATAGCCATAATTATAATAATCTTTATACTTGCTAATTTCATTATTTACTTTTCAATTAAAACTGTGATTGTAGACAGAATGCTCAAAATAAATATAGCTGTAAATAAAATAATTAATACTTTTGATTTAAAAACACGAATTTTAGATGATGGCAGACAGGATGAAATATCTATGTTAAGTAGTGATTTAAATTCAATGTTTTCTATTCTCGAGCAATATTCTGAAAAGATGAAGTATATTTCTGGACATGATACTGTAACCAGATTATTGAATAGGAGAAGTCTTGAAGAAATAGGTGAAAATCTAATAATAGATAATAAAGAGTTTTCATGTGCGTTTATTGATATTGATAACTTTAAAAAGATTAATGATTTTTTTGGGCATAATACTGGTGATGAAGTATTATGTATAATTGCAGACTATCTTCTGTCATATGGCAAGGATAAAATAAGCTGTGGAAGAATTGGAGGAGATGAATTTTTAGTAATTATTGAAGGTGAAGGAAATAAGGAAAAGATAATAGATATGGTAAAATATATGTTTGATAAGTTAAAAGAGAATTTATATATTAGAGGAACTAGTTATAATGTTAAAGTAAGCATAGGAATAAGCTATTTTCCAGAACATGGTGAAACTTTTTCGCAGATTTTACAAAATTCTGACATCGCCATGTATAATGTTAAGAATAATGAAAGAAATAATTACTGTGTATTTCAACATGAATTATTTAATTCTTTGGAAGTAGAGTCTAAAATACTTGAAGGTATTAAAAAAGGAGAATTTGAAGCTTATTTTCAGCCAATAATTGATTTGAAAACTGGAATAATAAGTGGAGCTGAAGCTTTAATAAGATGGAATACACGTGAAGGGGTAATATCTCCAAATAAATTCATACCATTAGCTAAATCAAATGGATATATTATAGAAATAGATAAAATAGTAATAGAACAATCATGTAAACTTGTTAGAGAATTAATCGATAATGGAATAGAAGATTTTCAAATTTCAATTAATACTTCATTTAAACTTTTAAGTCAGAAGAGATTTTTATCAAATCTTATGGAGGTAATAAGAAGATATAATATAGGAGTAAAAAATATTAAACTTGAAATTACTGAAGATGAAACAATAGAAGATTTAGAATATATGACTGATTTATTACGAAGGATAAGAGAATGTGGAATACAAGTTTCAATTGATGATTTTGGTACAGGTTATTCATCCTTTAATTATATTAAAACACTGCCATTAGATGTTTTAAAAATTGACAAAAGTTTATTAAGGGATATGGAGAAAGATGAGAGAACTGAGCATATCATAAAAACAATAATAAACCTTGCACATATATTAAATTTATCGGTTACATGTGAAGGTGTTGAAACCAAGGAACAATTTCAGCTTTTAGAAAAACTTAATTGTGACAACATTCAAGGATACTATTTAAGTAGGCCCTTAAAAATAAATGATTTTAAAGCTTTTATTTCTATGTATGTGAATAATTAATATATTTATACTGGAATTTTAAGTTAAACGCTATACAGATAAGCATTACATAAGCTTATTAGTATAGCGTTTATAATTATTATGATTTACAAGTAAACAGTTTTGTGGAATAATATTAAAATAAGCTAAAAAATCATAGATATAAGTTTACATTTTAAAATTTAATAATATAAACTGATGAACAATGAAGAGTAAAAAATAAGTGAGGGAAAAACAATGAAAATAGGATTTGACCATGAGAAGTATTTAGAAGAACAGTCAAAGTATATTTTAGAGAGAGTAGATAGCTATGATAAATTATACCTTGAATTTGGAGGAAAGCTGTTTAATGATAGACATGCAATGAGAGTACTTCCAGGTTTTGATGAAAATGCAAAGATTAAATTATTACATAAATTAAAGGAAAAAGTTGAAGTTGTTATCTGCGTATATGCAGGTGACATTGAAAGAAACAAAATCAGAGGTGATTTTGGTATTACATATGATATGGATGTATTAAGACTTATAGATGATTTAAGAGCATATGATCTTGAAGTTAACAGTGTTGTAATTACAAGATTTGATAATCAGCCAGCAACTACTGTATTTATAAATAAACTTGAAAGAAGAGGAATTAAGGTTTATAAGCATAAATCAACTAAAGGTTATCCAACAGATGTTGATACAATAGTAAGTGAAGAGGGTTATGGTCAAAATCCTTATATAGAAACAACTAAACCAATAGTTGTTGTAACAGCACCAGGACCAGGAAGTGGAAAACTTGCAACATGTTTAAGTCAGCTTTACCATGAATCAAGAAGAGGTAATGTGGCAGGTTATTCTAAATTTGAAACATTTCCAGTATGGAATGTTCCATTAAAACATCCGTTAAATATAGCATATGAAGCTGCAACGGTAGACTTAAAGGATGTTAATTTGATAGATTCATTTCATATGGATGCATATAACAAGGTTTCTGTAAATTACAACAGAGATATAGAGAGTTTCCCAGTTCTTAAAAGAATAATAGAAAAAATAACAGGAAACGAATCCGTTTATAAATCTCCAACGGATATGGGCGTTAACAGAGTAGGTTTTGGAATAGTGGATGATGATGCTGTGAAAGAAGCTTCTAAACAGGAAATAATAAGAAGATATTTCAAAACAGGTTGCGACTATAAAAAAGGATATGCAGATAAGGAGACTTTTGAAAGATCAAAATTAATAATGGAAGAAGTTAACTTAAAAGAAAATGATAGAAAAGTGGTAATTCCAGCAAGAGAAAAAAGTGCAAAACTAAGAGAAAATGCTGATGAAAATGAAATGTGTCCAGTTGTTGCATTGGAACTTGAAGATGGTACTATATTAACAGGTAAGAGCTCAGAATTAATGGATGGTGCCGCAGCAGTAATAATAAATGCTATAAAATATCTTGCAAATATTTCAGATGATATATTCTTAATATCACCAGTAATACTTGAACCTATAAGAAATTTAAAATCTAATACATTTAATGAAAAAAATATTTCATTAAATTGTGAAGAACTTCTTACAGCTTTGAGTATTTCAGCAGCTACAAATCCTATAGCACAAGTTGCTATGGAAAAGCTACCTATGCTTAGAGGATGTCAAGCCCATTCAACAACAATTTTATCAAGGTCTGATGAAAATACTTTTAGTAAACTTGGAATAGATATTACAAGTGATGCTAATTATCCATCAGCAAGTCTTTACTACAATAATTAATAAATAATTCATTTAATAAAATAAAGAGTAAAGTGTGAAAAAAGTTTTACACTTTACTCTTTGTTTTATCATGGTTTTTTACAATCTATTTATATATGTATTTAAAAAAATTATATTTTCAGATAAAAAATGATGAATATTTTTATATCCATCATTTCAAAAACTGATGGGTTTTCCCCATATTATAAGCAATTCTTATTATAGATTTTTCTTCTTTTGTCATTTTACGTCCAAACATTTTTTCAAATTGAGATATAAGTTTTTCTGTATCTACTTTTAGAGAATTAGTTGGAATACGGTTATAATTAGGGTTAGAATAAATACTTGGCTTTAAATTTTTATTAAATACTTTTTTAAATACATGGCATGTATAAACCGCATCATTCAATGCGTTATGAAAATCATTTTGTATAGGAATATTCCAAAATTCAACAGCAGTTTTTAAACCAAGTCGGTTTCCTTTTGGAGTATTGAATTCTTTTGAAGCAAGATTTTGAATATCAATGTATTTTTTTATGTTATTATGAATATTAAGACTATGATAGTGGATATTACGTATTAACTGTTTTATATCATCTATTCCCCATACGCACATTACAAAATCATTTGATCCTATAAATTTTAAAAACTCTTTATATACTGATGGAAAATGTTTTTCAGTTGCAACCATTTCAGTATTTATTCCTGTGAGTTCTTCAATAAAAGGATGAATTTCATTATATAATGATGGTTTAATCAATCTGTTGAATGTTGCTATTATTTCAAAATTATCATTAAGCTTTACAGCACCAATTTGTATTATTTCAAAAGGCATTTCACATGTTTTATTATCACTTGAGTCAGATTTGTTTTTTACAGAACTATTTTCTATTATTTTCTTTTCACAGATACTTTTCGTATTTATTTCTTCATTTTTTTTTGTATATAGCTGATTAAATTCTAAATCAAATACTATGTAATTCATATTTACTTACCAACCTTTATGTTAATCATCATGTTTTATTATATCATGAAATTTTTATCATAAAACACGATGAGTCTATTTATATCAAGAAATTCTCAATAGCTTGCAAATTTAATATAGAAATATAACTATATTTTGTTTCAAGCCAATTTTGATTTTTAAAGAATGATAAGGTTTTATTAACTGTTGGTCTTGATAGACCTAGGATTTTTGCGATATCATCTTGAGTATAATAAATATAGAAAATATTTTCTTTAACAAAGCAATGATTGTTTTTTATACTTTTTACAATGAAATATGCAATTTTTTGTTTTGCATCTAAGAATGTTGAAATTGAAATTTGATCAAAAAGTGAGTTTATATCTCTTGATAAATCTTGAATTATACATAAAGAAAAATTTGGATTAATAGAAATATATTTGTTTACAATTTCCTTATCTATTGAGATTATTTCACATTTAGATAAAGCTATTACAAAAGAACGTCTTGTTTCATTTGTAAAAAATGAGGATGTTCCAAAAACACCTTGTTTTCTTAATATAAAAATTGTTCTTTCATCTCCGTTAACGGAAGTTGAAAATGTTCTTATTGCTCCTGATTTTAAGAAATAAAAGCAGTCAGCTTTATCTTCCTGATGAAATATAAAATCTCCCTTGTTATATATTTTAGCAGGTTGAATTTTTTCTAATAATACACACATTTTATTTATAGAAATATCATTTAAAAAAGCCTTTATATTATACATTTTGTAATCTCCTTAATACCTATCTATATATTACTATACAGTTTATTTTAATAAATGTTAACTAGTTAACATTTATTAACGTAAATTTTTGATAAAATTAGTAATTGAGAAAAACATAGTAATAAAATTCATAATAATAGAAGGAGATTTATATGCAGAATAAGAATATAAGAAAAGTTATAATTTATATTATAGGGTTGTTTATAATGGCAATAGGAATTGGACTATCAGTTAAATCAAATCTTGGAGTTTCACCTGTAAGTACAATTCCTTATACTATTACACTTACTTTAGGAATTGAAATGGGACGTGCTACTGTTTTGTTTTATATAGTTCTTGTGTTAATTCAGATATTGATTTTAAGGAAAAACTTTAAGATTATCAATCTTGCACAAATTGTTGTAGCAGTAGGTTTTGGATATTTTACAACTTTTTCAAATGAATTAATGTCATTTTTTCCAGACCCACATAATTATATTTTTAGATTATTATTTCTTTTTACAAGCATTGTATGTGTTGCATTAGGTATATTATTATATATGTCAAGTGGCTTAATTCCACTTGCTGGAGAAGGTGTTATGAAAGCTGTTTCATTAAAGACAAAAATTGATTTTTCAAAATGTAAATTGGGATTTGATATAACTATGGTTGTAATATCTACAGTGGTGTGTTTTTCTGTCTTAAATCAGCTTGGAAGTGTGAGGGAAGGAACATTAATATCTGCAATTTTTGTTGGAGTTGTTTTGGAGATATTTACAAAATGTTTGAAAGACAAAATCAATAAATTCATTAATGGAGAAATGGAATTAGCATAATTAAAAAACTGACCAGTGGTTATCTAAAACTTAGTAGATCATCCACTGGCCTTTTTAGTTAAGAGTTAAGATATCTATGAATCATTAGCTCAAAAGTTTCTATACAGTATGCAAAAAACGGATTGGGATAATAGTTATCATTATCCATTTTCTCGCAATCTGGAATTATAAATGTTATATCTGAATTTTTAGCAAGTGTACTTTCTACATTACCTGTAAAAGATATTATTTTAAGATTACGTTCTTTAGCATGTATACATGAATTTACACAATGATTTCCCTCACCAGATTTTGAAACAAGTATTATTGAATTTATTGTATCTGCATGATTGTCAAAAAGAATATCAAAATCTATAAAAGTAGATAAAATGCTTTTTTTACCAAGAACTAATAATTTCATATACATGTATTTGGATACGATTTCTGAAAAGCCTTCACCTGAAATAAGAATATTCCCATCTTTTATGCATTCAATAAAATCTTCACAAGCTTTATCATAATTTGTGTTAAATATATTTTTATCGTTAATACCATCAAAGAAAGTATCTAAAGTTTCAGTAGAAAGTTTATTTTTTAATGAATACATAAGTTCTACAAACCCACTATAACCTAATTTTTTTGCAAGACGTATTATAGTGGAGGGGGAGGTGAAATTATCTTTAGCAATAGATCTTATCCCTTTATTGATACATATATCAATGTTTTCAATAAGATATGTTAGTATTGTTTCTTCTATTTGTGACAGTTTTACATTTCCAAAAAGTTTTGTTATATCAAGCATAAAAATTACCTCTTAATCATTTTTTATATCTTAATTTATTAGAAAATGCCATAATTAGTTTTATAAAAATTACTAGTAACAGCATTTAAATTTAAATTAAATGGAAAAAACATTAATATCAATATAATGATAACATGTTTCATTCTGCGATAACATATTTCGAGTTTGTCTATAATTATTTTATTCTGCAATTTAGTATGATAATATGTAGGTATAAAAGATGTACATTTTTATTATATATTATTTAATAGGAAGAGGGAATGAAAAATGAAGATTATTGTTGCTGATAATTATAATGCTATGAGCAGAGCTGCTGCTTTAACTATAAAAGAACTTATTAATAAGAAGCATGATGCAGTTTTAGGATTAGCAACTGGAAGTACTCCTATAGGGACTTATGATGAACTTATAAAAATGAATAAAAATGATGAAATAGATTTTTCAGATATAAAGACAGTTAATTTGGATGAATATATAGGTTTAAACGAAAATAATAATCAAAGCTATAGATATTTTATGAATGAAAAGTTATTTAATCATATTAATATAAATAAGAAAAATACTTTTGTACCTAATGGAACATCTGATAATATTGAAGAGGAAGCTAAAAATTACGATAAAATGATTGATGAACTTGGTGGTATAGATCTTCAAATTTTAGGAATAGGTAATAATGGACATGTAGCATTCAATGAACCAGATTCTTCTTTAAGTGTAGGAACACACGTAACAAGTCTTACTCAAAATACAATAGAAGCTAATGCTAGATTTTTTGAATCTATGGATGATGTTCCTAAAAAAGCAATAACAATGGGACTTGGACAGATTATGAAAGCTAAAAAAATTATACTTCTTGCAAATGGTGTTAATAAAGCTGATGCTGTTAAAGGACTTTTATCAGGTAAGATAACAACAGAGAACCCAGCTACATTACTTCAACTACATTGTGATGTTACATTAATCATAGATAAGGAAATATCTAATGCAATAGAAAATATAAATAATTATAAACATGCTATTTAGTATTGCTTTTTATGAAAAGAAATACTAGTGTTTATAATATATAGACTGTTAAAGCATATTTTAGAGCTTTAGCAGTCTTAATTTTTATTATTAATATAAGGTTGAAATTTGTATATTTAATATGTTACTATTAGTTCTAAATATAAAAAATCTAGAACTAAATAAGGAGAACATATGAAAAAAAATTTAATTTTAATACTGATAATTGTATTGTTAGGTATTTTATTAGCTTATAATGCGTTTGATAACAAGCATAAACAAACAATAGAAAAAGAGAAGACAAGTGAACAACTAATTAGTAAAGATAGTAATTTACAATCAAATAATGATAAAGAAATTGGAAATGAGATTAATAAAGGTTCGGAATCAGAAAAAGTTAGTATGAATAATATTGATGTAGTTATTGGTGATGAAAATTTTATTAGTGATATGGATAATATTTTTGTTAACCTAGATAATTATGTTGGAAAGACTATGAAGGTTGAGGGCTTTGTTGGCGGAGTTATAGGTAATGAATTTAAAGTTTTAAGGTTATATGATATGACCCACGATGATCATTCACATGAAGTAACAGTAGGAATAAATGTAGTTTATGATGGTGAGATTCCAGCAGAGGATACTTGGGTAGAAGTTATAGGAGTTATAACAAAAGAAGCAATTGATGGAAAAAATCAGCCAGTTATTAATGTTCAAAGACTTGAAAAAAAATTTACTCATGGTCAGAAAAAAGTTTATAATTAAAAAGTATTAAAATAAAAGGGGAATTTAAGAACATAAAATCATATAAATTTCATTGTATTTTATATATTTAGAGTCTTACAGAAATATAAATTTTCTGTAAGACTTTATTTTGTAATAAAGTTATATATTATGTTGAAAAAGGCAAAAAATTTTCATATAATGTATGTAAAGTAATAAAATTACAGAACAGGAGTAAAAGTATCTTGAATAATAGAGAATATACAATAGAAGATCTAGAAGAACTTTTAGATAATATTCCATATGAAGTATGGATGAAGGATAAAGAGGGGAGATATAAATATGTTAATAAATATTTTTCTCAAAAAATAGGATGTAGTAAGAAAAAGATTATTGGGAAAACAGATTTAGATATAGAGTTAGGAAAGTCACCTGTTGTAAATGAAGAAAAAGTCTATTATGAAATATATAATAAAGATATAAAAAGAGAAAAGGAAATCATTCTTGGTAGTATATTAAAAGAGATGAACGGTGAAAAAAATATACAGGATGCTATAATTGAAAATCTTATACATATTACAGATAGGGATGCCGAAAAAAATTATAAAAAGTATGATAGTAAAATTTTATTTGAATTAAAGAAAAAAATAAAGGCAGACGATATTGCTATATATTTATATAATAGGCATAGTAATAATATGAGTTTGTATGTTCAAGAAGGTAGTACAAAAGGAATTTTCACTACAAAATATAGCTTTAATGTTTTTGGACAATTTTTGTTGAACTCAAAACTAAATAAAATAGTTAGGAACTTTAATGGATGCCAGACACATTATTTGTATCCAATTAGAGCTAAAGACACACTGCACGGAATGATTGAGATATATTATAAAAATGATGATTCAAAGCATTATATAGGAGAGAGTATAATAAAGCAAATATCGATTCTTTTAGGAGTAAGTTTAGAAAATAGAACTATTGCTAAACATTTAAAAACAGAGCTAATAAAAAGAGAAGATGTACAAAAGAAGCTTGAAATGGTTATTGATACGGTTATAGATATTTATGCATTGATTAAAAAGAAAAATAATATGCTTCAATGGATAGATATAAATAAGAAATGTATGGAGATTATAGAGTGGACAGACAAGGATTTAATAGATAGATCTCCATTAGAATTAGTTCATGCAGATGATAAAGAAGATCTTAAATTTGCTGTGGAAAATAATAAAGAATATAAGAATTTTGTATGTAGGATATTGTGTAAAAGTGGTAATTATAAAATTTTAAGTATTAATTGGAGTAATATATCAAATGGAAATATTATAATTACAGGAAAAGACATAACAAATGAAAGAGAGCTTTTAAAGGATAAAGAAAACTTACAGCAAGCAGTTGAAGTTGAAAGTTTAAAGACTGAATTTTTTGCCAATTTATCTCATGAATTTAAAACCCCTCTTAATATAATTTTATCAGCGGTCCAGGTGATTCTATCTTGTATAAACAATAATCTTGAATCTCTTAGTTTAGATAAACTATTAAAGTATTTAAAAGGTATAGAGCAGAATTCATATAGACTATTAAAATTAGCAAATAATATGATTGATATAACTAAAATAGATGGTGGATTTTATGAAGTAGAGATGGATAATCATAATATTGTTGAGGTTATTGAAAATATAGTTCAGTCTGTAGCTGAATATATGAACAATAATAAAAGAAATATTACTTTTGATACAATGGAAGAAGAAATTATTACAGCCTGTGATCCTGATAAAATAGAAAGAATAATTTTAAATTTATTATCAAATTCAATGAAATTTACAAGTGTTAATGGAAAAATATATGTAGATATGGATATTACAAAAGATTGTAAAAATGTAATTATTAAAGTTAGAAATGATGGACCAGCCATAAGTATTGAAGATTCTAAAAAAATATTTAACAGATTTACTCAGTCTGAGAATCTTCTTACGAGAAGTGTTGAAGGAAGTGGAATTGGATTAGCATTAGTAAAATCTTTAGTTGAACTTCATAATGGAAAGATTTATGTTAATACACATATTAATAATGGAACAGAATTTTGTATAGAATTACCTATAAGAAAAATAATGAATTCAACTATGAGTCCTGTATTAAATAAAAGTATAAATTCTAAAGTGCAAAAATATACAATAGAATTTTCAGATATTTATACTTTAAATCAGTAAAATATAGTATTTAATAACATTATTGTATCATTGAAATAAGACTTAACTTATATTTTTATAATACAATAATGTTAAATTATATAATAGTACTTTGTTTATCTAAGTATATGAATTTATTTTAAATAGTAATTATTTTAAACTAAATATAAATGTTTTTAGAAATGGTAATATATGAAAAATCATATATATTTTTTTATTGCCATAAGGATATAGTTCCACCATTTAATGAAGCAATATCTTTAAGCATAGTCATAACTTTATCATTATTTAGTAAATTTTTTATTTTACTACTTTCAAAGGTTTGAGAATTTCCTGATAAATTTATTTCACCATTAGAATTCACACTAATATCTGTTTTGTTTTTTTCTTTACTTTCTTCTTCTTCTTTCTTTTGTTCTGCTTCAATAATATAGTCAAGCATTGTTTTAGAGGCGTTTTTATAAGCTTCCTTTTCTTCTTTTGATAAAGGACATTCAAATCTTTGTCCATTAATAACAACCCATCTTTTTTCACCATCTACTCCAAGTTCATCCCACTTACAGCTAGCATTATTAGTGGAATAGGATACTATATTATTAAACGTGTTTTTATCAACATATAATGTTGTATTTGCTGCAGTACCTTTATCTAATGATAATGATCCAATACCACGTGTTCTTTTTGATAAATTAATTTGATCATTTGATGTTTGAGTATATTTTACATTTTGAAAGTCTGTTTTTACAGAGCTTCGCTCACTTTTATTTGAAATTTGTTCTTGTGAATAATTTAAAGTATTTTGATATGAGCTTATATTATTATATATGTTCATTAAAAAATCCTCCTATAGTAATAATTTGTAATCATTTAATTATCGATGTTTTCAATTGGTTCTTTAATTGAAGATCCACGTTTAAGCTAGAAGTTTTAATTTATATAAATAAAAATTAAAACATAATGTGGAAAATAATTAAAAAATGTAACACAAAATCTTAAAAATACATATTATATACTAAGGTTAAGGAATTAAACCTAATCAATAAACAAAATCAAAAGAAAAAATAGAGAGGTGTAATGTATGAATAATCAATCATGCAGAGGTCATAAATATTATCAAAGTAGATATAGTTCAGTTAGTGGAGCTAGTAATTCTGAGAGCTTATCTTCAAGATCATATAGCAGTATAGCTAGTAGTGCTTCATCAAATAGTAGTTCAAGAAGCAGATCATTTAGTAGTGTTTCATCAAACAGTAGCTCAAGAAGCAATTCATCATCAATGAGTAGTTCAAATAGCAGCTCAAGAAGTAGTTCATCATCAAGAAGCAATTCAAGTAGTAGCTCAAGAAGTAATTTATCATCAATGAGTAGTTCAAATAGCAGTTCAAGAAGTAATTCATCATCAAGAAGTAACTCAAGAAGTAATTCATCATCAATGAGTAATTCAAATAGTAGTTCAAGAAGCAATTCATCATCAAGAAGTAACTCAAATAGTAGTTCAAGAAGTAATTCATCATCACGAAGTAGCTCATATAGTAGTTCAAGAAGTAATTCATCATCAAGGAGTAGCTCATATAGTAGTTCAAGGAGTCATTCATCATCAAGGAGTAATTCACACAGTAGTTCAAGAAGTAATTCTTACAGCAAATCAGAAAGTGGATCAAGAAGTTATTCAAAATCATATAGCAGCCCATATAGTAAATCAGAAAGTTACTCAGAATCATATAGTGAGTTTTAATTAATATTAGGAAAAAGTAAAAGAAATAGTATGGATAAGTATTACAAACGAGGAGAAAAAGTAAAGGACGAATATACCATTATAAAAGAACTTGGTGAAGGTAGATATGGTATTGCTTATCTGGCTAAAAATGATAAAAAAGAAAAAGTTGTAGTAAAACAGCTTAAAAAAAAGATGCTTAAAGAAACAAGAGAAAAGTTGTTTTATGAGCAGAAGATTCTGCAAAGTCTTGATAATCAAGCATTCCCTAATTTTATTGGAAAATTTAAGGATCATTATAGAGAAGGTTATATATTAGAGTATTTTGAGGGGACTGATTTTGAAGATTTAATAGTAAATGAGAGGTGCAGATTTACAAAAGAAGATATTTATCATATTGCTAGCCAGCTTTTAGATTTAATGGAAGTTTTGCATAAAAACAATATAGTTCACAGGGATATTCGTCTTCCTAACGTTATAGTAAAAAGAAATATGGAACTTGCTGTAATAGATTTTGGGTTGGCTAGATTTATAGATAATAAAAGATATGTACCACAGACAGACTACTGGTATTTAGGGGATTTTCTCATTCACCTGTATTATACTAGTTATAAAAATATTAATGATGAAGACAAGCCTTGGTTTGAAGAGCTTGATTTAACTACTAATGAAAAAATTTTTCTTAAAAGGCTTATGGGATTAGAGGAGGAGTATAATAACCTTCAGGAAATCAGAGAACAGCTGGAGAAAATAAGAAATAACAATAACTAATAATCAGTAAAGTAAACCATGTAATTTATATGGATTCATTATTGCATGGTTTATTTCAAAAGATAAAATAGGGAGGCATATATTGTGGCCAATTCAATCGGTATAATGAAAATATATCCTGATAGTTTCAGGGCCAATATTTACGGACTACAACCCTTTAGAATGATAGGTCTAATTGATGTTGGGATAATATATAATGAAAGCATAGAAAGAGTTACTTTACCTTTTTTTAGATCGTCAGGTACAAATAGCGGTAAAATAAAAGGATTGTGGTATCCTATTGCAGGAATAAAAACAAATGATGGGAGATTTACTGAATTCACATCATATATAAACTATGTATTATCCCACACAACAAGGAATGGAAGAGCAAATAAAGGATGGCTTGCTAAATCTTTATTTTTTGATAATATAAGAGCACATGATGATTCTAAAGTCAGAGGATTTTCAAGTGGTAGACATTATGAAAGTTTATATTGGATAGGACAGACACTTAGAGAATTATATGAAAATGGTCAATATAAAGAGATGGAGTCTCTGAATCCTGAAACATTAAATAGAGCTGTAACCTCAAAAAAAATATATCACGGAAATAAATATTCCCAAAAAGAAAATTTCGAAAACTATATTGAAGATATATTTAGAGGAGTATAGTAATTAATACAACTTCTTTAGTAAGATTGTAAGATGAAAAGACTTTTGCAGAAATGCAAGGTCTTTTTTATTTGTATTTATCAAGTATATTGAAAAGATTTATGAGAATTAATTTATATATACAAGTATAATTTTTGGAGTATGATTTTAGCTTTATATAATTATTAGAGAGTAGTAATGTTTTTATTATCAAAAGGAAAATATAATATAACTACAAATTACTTGATAAATTATATGGATTATTAGAATAATAAAAATTATGAAAAAGTTTTCTGAAAATGTTGACAAAACATATACGTATAAGTTATTATGAATTTACACAAACATATACGTATATGTTTTGAATAAAACAAGGGGGAGTTTAAATGTCAAAATATAGTAATGATATAAGAGAACTTTTGGATTACATCGGAGGGAAAGATAATATTGGAGCAGTTTCACATTGTGCTACAAGAATGAGATTTGTTTTAAAAGATACTAAGATTGCGGATGAAAATAAGATAAAAAAGATTAAGAGTGTAAAAGGTACATTTACGCAAGCTGGTCAATTTCAAGTTATTATTGGAAATGATGTTCCTACATTTTATAATGAATTCACAGAAATTGCAGGAATAGATGGAGTTAGCAAAGATAGTGTGAAAAATGCAGCAAAATCAAATATGAATTTGGCTCAAAGATTAATGTCTAATATAGCTGAAATTTTTGCACCACTTATACCCGCACTTATAATTGGAGGATTAATATTAGGCTTTAGAAATATAATTGGTGATATTAAGATGTTTGATGATGGAACTAAAACACTTGTTGAAACATCACAATTTTTTGCAGGGGTACACAGTTTTCTTTGGTTAATTGGTGAAGCTATATTTCATTTTCTTCCAGTAGGAATAACATGGTCTATTACAAAAAAAATGGGTACAACTCAGATATTAGGTATTATATTGGGTATAACTTTAGTATCACCACAACTTTTAAACGCATATTCAGTAGCTGGTGCAGATACTATTCCATTTTGGGATTTTGGATTTGCAAAAGTTAACATGATAGGATATCAAGCACAAGTTATACCAGCAATACTTGCAGGATTTACATTAGTTTATCTTGAGAAAACTATGAGAAAAATATCACCAGCTTCAATTTCAATGATTATTGTACCACTATTTTCATTAATTCCAGCAGTAATAATAGCACATGTTGTTTTAGGTCCAATTGGATGGACAATAGGTAGCTGGGTTTCTAATATAGTTTATAGTGGTTTAACTTCAAGTTTTAGAAGTATATTTGCAGCAATTTTTGGTTTTTTATATGCACCTCTTGTTATTACAGGTCTTCATCATATGACAAACGCAATAGATTTACAGCTTGTAGCTGAATTTGGAGGAACAGCATTATGGCCAATGATTGCACTATCTAATATTGCACAAGGTTCAGCTGTACTTGCAATGATTTTTCTTCAAAAAAATAATGAAGAGGAAAAACAGGTTTCAGTACCAGCATGTATTTCAGCTTATTTAGGTGTTACAGAACCAGCATTATTTGGAGTTAATATGAAATATAGATTTCCATTTATATGTGGTATGATTGGTTCAGCAGTTGCTGGAATATTCTCAGTATCTACAGGTGTTCTTGCAAATTCAATAGGAGTTGGAGGTATACCAGGAATACTATCAATACAGCCACAACATATGTTTATGTTTTTAATATCAATGTTGATAGCAATAGTTTTACCATTTGTATTAACAGTAACCATTGGAAAAAGCAAATTAACAATTAAATAAGGCTTAGTATTATAGAAAATATTTTTCTATAATACCTTTTAAATAGATTATAAATAAATTTTGGAATAATGTTTCATTAATAGAATAAATAGTATAAATATTTTATTCCATATAGCTATATAAGGAGAATATTAGACATGAAAGATTTTAAAAAAAGTACTATATATCAGATTTATCCAAAATCATTTAATGATTCAAATGGAGACGGAATTGGAGACTTGAGAGGAATAATCGCAAAATTGGATTATTTAAAAGAATTGGGAATAGACTGCATATGGCTTACACCATTTTATATTTCTCCACAAAGGGATAATGGATATGATATTGCAGATTACTATAATGTAGATCCTTTATTTGGAACAATGAAAGATTTCGAAGAATTAGTTGAAGAGGCTAAAAAAAGAAACATAGAATTAATGTTAGATATGGTTTTTAATCATACATCTACTGAACACAAGTGGTTTAAAAAGGCATTGAATGGAGATGAGAAGTATAAGAATTTTTATATATTTAAAAAAGGAAAAAATGAAGAAGCACCAACAAATTGGGTTTCTAAATTTGGAGGAAGTTCATGGGAATATGTAGAAAAGTTCGATGAATATTATCTTCATCTCTTCGATAAGACTCAAGGCGATTTGAATTGGGAAAATGACGAGGTAAGATCGGAGATATACAAAGTAGTTAATTTTTGGATTAATAAAGGGGTTAAAGGATTCCGTTTGGATGTAATAAATCTTATCTCAAAACCAGATATTTATTTGAATGACAATAGTGGGGATGGAAAGAAATTCTATACAGATGGACCTAAAATTCATGAATTTTTAAAGGAATTAAATGAAAATACATTTGGAAAATATGAGGATATTGTAACTGTGGGGGAAATGTCATCAACAACAATAGAAAACTGTGTACGTTATTCTAATCCGGAAGAAAAAGAATTATCAATGGTGTTTAATTTTCATCATTTGAAGGTTGATTATAAAAATGGTGATAAATGGACATTAATGGATTTTGATTTTAAACAATTAAAGAAATTATTTAAGGACTGGCAAAATGGAATGGAAAGCGGAAATGGATGGAATGCCTTGTTCTGGTGTAATCATGATCAGCCAAGAATTGTATCAAGGTTCGGAAATTGTTCTCAGTATCATAAAGAAAGTGCAAAGATGCTTGCAACATCAATTCATATGATGAGAGGAACCCCATATATTTATCAAGGGGAAGAGTTTGGAATGACTAATCCAGAATATACATCAATAAATCAGTATAGAGATGTAGAGTCAATAAATTTTTATAATATCTTAATAAATAAAGGTGTAGATAAAGAAAAGGCTATTGAAATATTAAGGGAAAAATCAAGGGATAATTCAAGAACGCCTGTTCAATGGAATAATAAGAAAAATGCAGGATTTACAAGTGGAGAACCATGGATTCCAGTTGGAAATTTATATAAAAATATAAATGCAGAAAATGCATTAAATGATAAAGACTCAGTATTTTATCATTATAAAAATCTAATAAGTCTTAGAAAGCAGCATGATGTTATTTCAGATGGAAGCTTCAATATTATATTAGAAAATCATGATAAGGTATATGCTTATACAAGAAGTTATAAAAACACAAATCTTATCGTGTTAAATAATTTTTATGGTGAAGATACTGAAGTAACTATAGAAAAAGAACTTATAGAGGGAAATAGCAAAATATTGATATCTAACTATAAGGATAGTGGTAGCTTAAGTAAAAATATAAAATTAAGACCATATGAATCAATTGTATATATAATAGAGAAATAAAAATTAAATGAGTTTCAGAATCATATACTATATGATTCTGAAGCTTATTATATTTTCAGTAATAATAGTAAATTAAAATATAGTATTACAATTTATCATTATTATTATTATTATTATTCATTTCATTGAGAAAAATATATAGAGTATGGTAAAATACTATTGGTGATGAAGATGAGTAGTAAATATTCAATTATTTATAATGAAATAGTGAATAAAATAGAAAATGGTATATATAAAATAAATGATCAAATTCCATCAGAAAGTGAAATTATGAATGAGTATTGTGTATCAAGAGATACTGCAAGAAAATCAATAAGTCGTTTGGAACAAAATGGTTATGTTTTAAAGAAAAAAGGAAAACGTGGCATAGTTTTAGATCGAAATAAATTTGATTTTCCAGTTTCAGGGGTTGTAAGTTTTAAAGAGTTGTCAGATAAGCTAGGACAAAATATTAAGACAAGTGTTGAAATATTGGAATGTATTATGCCTTCTCAGTCTATAAAAGATAAATTGGAAATTGGAATTAACGATAAAGTATGGAAAATAGTAAGGACAAGAAATATTGATGGTGAAAAAATTATTTTAGATAAAGATTATCTTGTTCAAAAATATGTAGATAACATTACACATGAAATATGTGAGAACTCAATTTATGAATATATTGAAGGAAAGCTTGGATTAAAGATAGCTTATGCCAAGAAAGAAATAACAGTTCAAAGTGCAACAGAAGAGGATAAAAGATATCTTGATATGAAAGGTTTTGATATGGTTGTAGTTGTAAAAAGTTATACATATTTAGATGATTCGAGTTTATTCCAATATACAGAATCACGTCATAGGCCTGATAAATTTATATTTGTAGATTTTGCACGACGTCATGCTTGAATATTAAAATAGATAAGTGGAGTATCACTTATCTATTTTAATATTCTAATAAAAAATATAAATGTACTAAGTTAAATAATTTCGCTAAACTCAGCTTTAGCGAAATTATTTAACTCAGTAGTAATCTAAAAACAAATAAAGCTCCGTATTCAAAACAGAGCTTTATGATAAATAGAGAATAAATTATTTACTTAAAATTTCATTTGCTAAACTATTCATAATTTCAATGTCATTAGCTTTAGCTACAGATTTTATTGAAATTAAGGAATTGCAGATTGAGATATTCTTCATACCTTCAAAAATAGCTTTCATGCATTTCCCAGCAGCTGGTGCCCATGAACTATTTTCTATAATTCCAACTTTTCTATTTTGGAAGTTTTTATGCTTTAAATGTAATAAGAAATCTTCCATACAAGGGAACATTCCACCATCATATGTAGCAGCAGCTACTATTAATTTATCGAAACGGAATGAATCTGCAATTACTTGTGACATATCAGCTCTTGAAAGGTCATATAATACAACATTTTCAGCACCTTTATCTTTAAGTATTTCAACCATTTTTTTAGCAGCATCTGCTGTATTTCCATGAATAGAGGCATAGGCAACAACAATACCTTCTTCTTCTGGAGTATAGCTGCTCCATTTATCATATTTATCTATATAATATCCTAAATTATCTTTTAGAATTGGACCGTGCAATGGACAGATTGTTTTAATATCTAATGTTGCAGCCTTTTTTAATAATGTTTGTACTGGTGCACCATATTTACCAACTATATTTATATAATATCTTCTTGCTTCTGGAGTCCAATCTTCATCTATATCAAGTGCTCCGAATTTTCCGAATCCGTCTGCTGAAAATAAAATCTTTTCTGTTTTTTCATACTCAACCATAACTTCAGGCCAGTGAACCATTGGCGCCATAAAGAATTGAAGAGTGTGACTTCCTAAAGATAATTCATCACCTTCTCCAACAACAATTTTTTTATCTTCAATATCCATATCAAAAAATTGTGGAAGCATGTTAAAGATTTTAGCATTTCCTACAATCTTCATATCAGGATATTTATCAGCTAAATTTTTGATATTTGCAGCATGATCTGGTTCTAAATGTGAAACTACTAAATAGTCAATATTTCTTCCATCAAGAGTAGTTTCAAGATTTTTGAGCCATTCACTTCCGGCCCTCTTATCAACTGTATCCATTACAGCGACTTTTTCATCTAAAATTACATAAGAGTTATAAGAAACTCCATTTGGAATTTTGTATTGACTTTCAAATAAATCTAGTGTTTTATCGTTGACTCCAATATATTTTACGGAATCTGAGATATAAGTTTTGTTCATATTTAAACCCTTCTTTCAAAATATTATATTTATATACAATTACTAGAAATAATTAAATAATAATAATTATAAATTATATCATAAAATTAGTCAAAAGATTTAACTTATTGGCTAAAAAATAATAATTATCGATAAAAAATAAATATATTACTACTTTTATCTATATAAAAAAATATATTATTGATTTCTATAAGTATATTCTATATTTATTATACTATAAATAATACCATTTATATTTCAAATATGAGAATTTATTGTTGTAAATTAACAAATATATAACTGAAATATATTTAAAATATATGAATATTTATATATAATATATAAGATGTAAAGTAAAGATAGTAATATTAAATAGGAGGCGTTTTATGACATATTTAAGTTATATAGTAGATGTGTTTTTACATCTTGATAAATATTTGGGGGTCATAATAAATAATTATGGATTTGAAACATATCTTATATTATTTTGTATAATATTTTTAGAAACAGGTCTGGTTGTAACACCATTTCTTCCAGGTGATTCATTAATATTTGCAGCAGCTACTTTTTCAGCACTTGGAATGTTAAATATATATATATTGATAATAGTTTTAATTGCTGCAGCCATTTTGGGGGATACTGTAAATTATGAAATAGGAAGACATTTAGGTAACAAAATAATTAAAAGTGGTAAGTTTATAAAAAAAGAACACATAGATAAAACAAATAGGTTTTATGAAAAGTATGGTGGAAAGACTATTATTTTTGCAAGATTTATACCAATAGTAAGAACTTTAGCACCATTTGTAGCTGGTATAGGAAAGATGAATTATAAAAAATTCATTTCTTTTAATGCTGTTGGGGGGAGTTTATGGGTTCTGATTGTGACTTTATTAGGTTACTTTTTTGGGAATATAACTATTGTGAAAGAGAACTTTACTATAGTTATTATGGGGATAATATTCATTTCAGTTCTTCCAGTGATATTGAATTTATTTAAAAAGAAACAGCTTAGCTAAAAACATTACTTAAATCAATGATGGTTTATGAAATACTTATAAAAGTTTGATCTTTGAAAGGGGCACATTTTTAGAAGGGAATAGTAGAATGTTAGAAAGAATATGTGTACAATGCGGGAAAAAATTTAAGATTGAAGATTCAGAAATAGATTTCTATAATAAAAAGGATCTTAATTTACCTAAAAGATGTAAAGAATGTAGAGATAAAAATAAAAATAGTAACGATAAAAGCGAATTAAAAAAAGAGACTTCAAATAAAAGTGAAAATATAAAATTAAACAATAAGAAGAATAAGAATTTATGGAAGATAATAATAGCATCAATTGTTGTTATTATAGGATTATTTGAAGGAGGCGCTAATTACTATAGTAGTTTACACTCAAATAAAAATAATTCAACTGTACAAAAAAATACTAGTACATCAGAAAATAAACAAAATCAAGATAAGTCTTTAATATATGAGTTTAGAACAGCAAAAGATTGTGCAGATCACTTTAAAAAACATGGGAATGAGTTCGGATATAAGACTGAGCAGCAATATTTAGAAGGTGCAAACAGAGTAATTAATTCTTCCGATTCATTACATAAGAAAGAAAAGGAAGATGGGGATGATGTGTATTATCTTAAAGATAGTAATGAATTTGTAATAGTTTCTACTACTGGATATATAAGAACTTACTTTAAACCTGATGATGGAATAGCATATTATAATAGACAGTAATTTGGAAAGAAAACGTAAAATATAATATTTGAGTTAGAGGTTTTAAATTAAATACACCCATTATATAAATTATTTATGTAATGGGTGTATTTTTAATATAAAAGGTTTTGAATTAGATTAATTTATTAATACCATTTACATTAGCTTGATCTGTATCATCAACTGGAATTACAAGATATTTCTTACCCTCGATTATTTGATATTTTATCTGATCAAGCTTCTCAGGTTTTACTTGAAGTACTATATCATAATCTGAGGAAGAAGAATTTTCTAAATCAGAAGCAGCTTCTAAGTGTGCATCAGAATTTTTGACATATGATGAATCGCTATTTAAATCTTCATCAGTATTTTCATTTTCTAATAATGATTCATTTTCTGAAGCTATATGACTATTTTGATTTATAGATTCAAGATTAGTTTCAGAATCGTCTTTAAGGATTTTTAAAGATGATTCTGATTCATTATTTAGAGATTCTGATTCAGACATAGAACTTTCATCATTTAAGTTAGAGCTATTAATAAATTCTGCAGTATCTGAATTTTCTACATCAGATTTGAATGTTTGTTTTGTAATTTCAAGTTTATTTTCAAGCATTTTAACTTGCTTTTCTAGTCTTTTTTCTCTCTTTTTCTGCTCATTTTTTGCAAGAGTCTTAGAATCAATTAAATTATCAGCTAAAGGAGGTGTATCACCAAATTCATCTAAATAGGATTTCTCAATTTTTACTGATATTTCTTCAGGGACACCACTTTCAATAAGAAGATCTGAAATAGTATTGTCAGTAAGTAGAATAGGGTCTGCATCATCACCATTTACGGTATTATGATCATCTACGAGTGTATTTAACGTATCTTGAATTTCCATGAATATATTTTCGGATTTTTCATCATCACTTCCTACAGCATTACGAATAATATTTGTAAATACCTCTTTTTGTTCTGCAGCTGTTTGTTTTGAAGCACATCCAAGAGTACCTTCCATTAATTCAGGATGTGTATCTTTTGGATTTTTTGTATAATATATAACAGAATGTATGTCAGAACTTCTTTCTATAAAAGCAGGAAATATAAAACTATTAGTGGGACTTTCTACTACCCAATCCCTTGTACGAGCACCTATTCTATTATCGTCTGCATGATAGCTTAATCCTGGTTTTGATAGTGATACTGGACATATAGCACATAATATATATTCATAAACTTCTTCAGATTCATCTAATTTTGAATTATCTGTAGTTTTTGTAATAATATCATAAGCATCATGGAAGAGAAGTATCAAGAAATTTCCAGTATAATCGTAATTGTTTATAATATTATTGTAAAATTCATCAAGTAGAGCTTCATTTTTTAGTCCGCTTTTTTTTAGTTGCATAAGACTATACTGTCTTCCACCTTCTTCTTCCTCGTTAAAAGGAAATTCAAGTTCAAGCAGGTTGTTACCTATTGTTCCTGATAATGATTTTTTTGCAATTTCTAAATATTTAAAAAATTCATCTTCTTCAAGATTCAAAAAAGTTTCATTAAATTTTAATAGGATGTTTTTTTCTCCATTTACATAGCATCCACACATTTTAGTAAATGTACAGTCATCTTTTTTTAAACGTCTTTTCAATTCTAATATATCTTTCTTTCTCATATTCTATCCTCTCATTTCATGAGTTTTAATTAGTATATAATAAAGAATATTTTACCAAATGAAAGTACATTATTCAATCAAATTGTAATAAGAATAGTAAGAGATTATGATTATATAGGTTTATACATTAATGAATTTGTAAATATATTAATGTATAAAGTTAGTTATTGCGCGAGGTTCTTTATGTGGTAATTTTAAACCTGCTTTTTTTCCAATATTTATAGATTTTAAGAGCCAAGCCATGTTTCGGCCTAGAGTTCTCATAATTTGCATTCCTTCAAGATCTTGTCTAACTTCATCTGGAGTGTTCCCGTGTACCATATTCCAATATTGAGATGACACAATTGGCATATTAGAAATAGTGAAATATTTATTTAATTGATCAAAAGCAGCTGTTGAGCCGCCTCGACGGCAGCTTACAATTGCTGCACCAGGTTTGTATGCAAGAAATTTTCCTCCGTAAGCATAGAAAAGTCTATCTAGGAATGAAGTTAAACTGCCAGAGGCAGCAGCATAGTGTACAGGTGATCCGAAGATAATTCCATCAGCCTCTTTAACTTTTTCGATAGCTTTATTTACAGTATCATCATTAAATACACATCTATTATTAGATTTACATCCACCACAGCCAATACACCCTCTTATTGGCTGATTACCAATATGAAAAATTTCAGTTTCTATATTTTCAGCTTCTAATTCTTTTGCAATTTCATTTAAAGCAGTATAGGTACAGCCTTTTAATTTAGGACTGCCATTTATAAGTAATACTTTCATTTTTACACCTCATTTTATTTATAAACAATAATAAATTTGATACTATTACTATATAACAATATAGTTAAAAGAGGAATAACGTACTTTAAAGTAAGATACTATACAGAATGATAGTTATTAGTGATAGGAAAAATAATTTTTAGATATATTAGAAAAGGAGATTAAAGATGGAGTTTAGAAAAACAATTGAAGAAGATATTGATTATATAATGAATATTATTAAGCAGGCTCAGGAATATTTTAAAGAAGAAGGTATTGATCAATGGCAAAATAATTATCCTAATTATGAAACAATAAAGAATGATATTAATAATGGAGAAAGCTATGTATTGATAGAAAACAATAATATTATAGCTACTATAGCAGTTTCATTTGAAGGAGAATCAACATATAGTAAGATATATAATGGAGATTGGCTTACTAATGATAGATATGCAGTTATACATAGGGTAGCAGTTGATAATAGTTATAAAGGATTAGGAATATCATCAAAAATCATAAAATATGTTGAATTACTTTGTTTAGATAAAAAAGTTAGTAGTATTAAAGTGGATACTCATGAGCAAAACATGTCTATGCAAAAGTTGCTTGAGAAAAATAGTTTTGTATATTGTGGAAAGATCTATTTAGAAGATGGTAGCAGTAGAATAGCATTTGAAAAGATACTGTAGAATATAAAATAATATGCGAAAAAACATTGTTAAAATAAAATGAGTGAGGGTTGAAATTTTAAAATATTACTGTATTATTTAAATGTATATAAATTAAAGAACGATTATTTGTAATTAATACACTTAGAAAGCTATAAGTAGATTTTCATATTTAAAATCTAAAGATTAGTATAAAGATTCACTTAAGATTTAGGGGGACGTTATGAAAAAATTAAAAGGTGTACTATTTGATATGGATGGAGTGATTTTTGATACAGAGAAAGCTTATCTTGAAACTTGGACCGAAGTTTTTCAAAGATATGGATATGAACTTAAGAAAGAAACATATATATCTATAATGGGAACTGGAAGAGATAACGCTGTGAGAACTTTTAAAAATGTTTTTGGAGAGATGCTTCCAATAGAAGAAATGTATAAAGTAAAAGATAAAATGCTTAAAGAGATAGTAGAAAGTGGAAAAGTTTGTATGAAACCTGGAGTTAAGGAGCTCCTTTTATATTTAAAAAAGAATAACATAAAAACTGCTCTTGCCACAAGTGCGAGAAGGTGGCGTGCAGAAATTCAGCTTGAAATGGCTGAAATTAATGGCTTGTTTGATGTTGTAGTATGTGGAGATGAAATAAGAAGATTAAAACCAAATCCTGAAATTTTTATTAAAACAGCAGGAAAACTTGAATTAGAACCTGAGGAATGTATTGTTATTGAAGATTCACCAGCTGGTATTAAAGCAGCTTTTGATGGAGGAATGTATGGTATTCATGTTGAAGATTTAAAAGAGGCTGACGAAAATATACTTAAATGTTGCAAGGCAAATTTTAAAAATCTTATAGAAATTAAGACATATATTAAGGAAGAAAATTAAAATAGCTTTGATAACTATAAATTAATTGGAAAATGTTAGAGAGTTATCAAAGCTCCTCTTATTATTAATAGTAAAAATATAAAATAACTTATTTACTTTTTATACGGGTTTTTTCCCAAAAGTTTGACATTTTATATTGAGGATCATCCGTAACCTCTTCTCCAAACCATTTAGGTGGTGTAAATAAAACAGCATCTTCTGATGAATTGAATTCAATTTCTCCATAAAAAAACTCAGTTGACCTTCCTATATCTGTGACTCCTAGGGTTAATTCATGATTATTAACTGAATATTTGTAGAAATGTTTTTCAATAAAATCTTCTTCTTTTATATTGCCTACAACCATAAGTTCATTAAATTCTTTTTCTGTAAGTTCCTTCTGTACTTCAATTCGTTCAAGAGTTCCTTTGCTTTTAATGCATAATGCATAGGTGAAATTATCCTCGTCTGCTTTCCTTCGTGATCTTATACGAACTTCAGGATTTATACTTATATATGCTTGTTTATAAAAATATTCTCCGAGAATTTTAGTTCCTTTAGGTGCAGCAATTGATTTAAATAACCATTTTCTTTCTATTTCCATATGTATCAACCTTTCTAAATAGTATATGATTAAGTTTCTATTAGTGTTTATAATTATATTAGATTAATAGTATATTCTCTTTAAACCTAATACTCAAGTTACTATTATTATGATTTACTTCAATATTTTACATAATTAGCGTGAAATAATTTGAAATTAAATTATAGATGAACTAATTATATTTATTTGATTTTTACCATTTGTTTTTGATTTATACATGGCACTGTCAGCATTGTTCATGCAATCATGGATATTATCACAAGTATTTTCATAAACACCAATACTTAATGAGATTGGTCTTTCGGATTCATTAAGAGTATTTAGACGTTCAATTTTTTTCATAATGTCTTTTCCAATATCTATAGCTTCTTCTTCACTAGTATTAGGAAGAATAAGAATAAATTCATCACCACCAAACCTACCTGCATATCCCTTATTATCAGAAATATATATAAGTATTGTTGCAACATCAAGGATTACTCTGTCACCATATAAATGTCCATAAGTATCATTAATTGATTTGAAATTATCAATATCAATCATAATTACAGAAAATTTTTCATTCCAATAAATATATCTATCTATCATATTGGATAATAGTATTTTAATGTATTTATTGTTAAATAAAGAAGTTAGTCCATCTGTATTTAACTTTTCGAGTTTTTTTATACTTTGAAGATAATCAATAATAATATAAAAGGATTCTACAATTACAAAAAGAATACCACCATATAATGCAGAATAAGGATTAGGAATAACAGAGTTATTAACTAGTATATCATTTAATGCAGTTAAGCATAATACAATAAATGATATAAAGTTAAGCATTATATTTTTATTTTTGTTAATTAATTCTTTTATCATAAAAATTAAGACATATACAATAAATATTCCTACTATTATCTGAGGAACGGTTTGGATTCTATCATATATAATATTTGGTGTTAAAAGACATAATATTGTGAAACTCCAACCAAATAAAATAGCAGGTTTTTTTATATAAAGTCTATTATTAAAAATATCATTCAAAAAAAGAACATAAAAAGTTGCCCAAAGATAAAAAGTTATAGCAGCAGTTTTACTTATAACTTCAAAAGGGATGTTGGGAAAAAATTGAACTAATAATCGGCTATTAAATACTAGACAGCGCAAAATTAGTACTAAACATATTATGGAAAAATATAGATGTCTTTTTTGTTTTGTTCTAGCAAAGAAAAATCCAGCATTTATAATAAACATAATTAACATTATACCAATAGTGAATCCATCGACAGAAGTCTTTATAAAATTAAGTTTTGTTATGTTATCTTTTACTCCAAATATTGGAGAACGTAAAAATGGTTCTATTTCTCTATATACACTTGTATTTATAACAATATCAATTTGATTATTCTCTGAAGGAAAGAATAAATATTGAGGTCTATAGCTAGCTTTTTCATCATTAAAGTTTTTTCCAATTTTACCGTGTCCTCCATAGTTAATATTGTTTATCCATATTTCTGAAGAAGTAAAAAGACCGTAAAAATAAATACCATAGATATCGTCTTCTGGTACTTGAATGCGTAGGTGTAATGTCATGTATCCACTTTTAACATTTTCTATTTGATTACTTAATCGTCCTGGTATAGCATAAAAGTTACTAGGGGTTCTCTTTTTTATATCTTCAGGGGTTAAGAGTTCATTGTAGTATAAATCCCATTGACCATTGAGCTTTACATTATTATTTTTTAAAATGGAATAATCTGAATATGTAATTGTCCCATTTTGAGCCTCAATAGTATCTGAAAAGTTTGCTGTTGGAATAAATACAGTTGAAATCATAATTATAATAATCAATAAAAAAAAGTGATTTTTGTATTTTAAAAACATAGTTATTAGCTCCTTTAAGAGTTCAGATAAATGTATATATAATTTTAAAAATATTTTTTCTATATATTAAAGAAAAATTACAATGTAGTATACAAATATGATTATATTATACAATATTTTCATTAATTTGTAATTTAAATTAGAAATTCACTAATGCTATCTGAAAATAAGAATAAATTATTAAGAATAATTATAAGAAATTAGTATTTATTACTTGGGATACTTTAGATATACAGAATGGGGTATTTGATAAATATTATGAATAAGGAGGTTTCATATATACTAAACCTCCTTAGATTTTAGAAATATTATTAACTCATGCTAAAATTTGAATACTTTTTAGGAGATACACCTACAGCTTTTTTAAATGATTTAAGAAAATTGCTGTAATCATTAAACCCACAATTAGAACATACATCATTTATACTCATTCCATTACTAAGCATAGATTTTGCCATTGAAATTCTTCGTGCCGTAATATATTTATTAATTGTGGTTCCAGTTGATAATTTAAATATTCGGCATATATATGATTCGCTTAAAAAGAAATGTTCAGAAAGATGTTCAATTGACATATTTTCAGAAATATTATCATTTATATAACGTATTATTTCTTGAATTTGATTATTATATTTATACTGTGAACTTGATAAATCCTTATTATCAACATAAATTTTAGTTATAGATGTAATAAGTTCTATAAAAGTTGCATGTTCAATCATGTCCGAACCAAATCCTTCACATGCAGCTATTTTATTTATAAAATACATGAATCTATTTTGCTGTTCTTTATCAAGACTGATTTTATGTATAAAATTATTATCACGATGAGTAAAGCAATAATTTAAGTCTGTTTTTGTACTAGATATTTGTTTTAAAAAATCAGGATGAATAGAAATAACTATTCTTTCATGAATCATTTGACTTATCTGAGATACATAGTGACTTTCAAACTGATTGATTACAAAGAGATCACCAGGATTGATATCATAAAATTTATTATCAATTAAAAACTGTTTACCTCCTGAGATTGAATAATAAATTTCATAACAGTCATGTATGTGTATTTTCATAGTTTCTTCTTCAGTGTGTAGATGAGCTATTGAAAAGCTTTTTGTTTTGAGACAGTTATCGATTGATTCTTTGCAGGATGTACAATTTTTCATCATAAACTCCTTTACTATATAATTAATATTTATAATTTAATTATATATCTATGTTCAATATTTGCAATATTTTGAGTAAAAAATCACAAGAAATAGAGAATATATATAGAGTATAATGAATTCAGAAAGTAAAACTAAGAAAAAAGGAGAGACAAATATGGATATAATGAAAAACTTCTCACTAGAAGGTAAAATTGCATTAGTTACAGGAGCATCATACGGAATAGGTTTTGCTATTGCTAAGTCATATGGTAAGGCAGGAGCAACAATAGTATTTAATGATATAAATCAAGAACTAGTTGAAAAAGGTGTAAAGGCATATGCAGAAGAGGGAATTGAAGCTCATGGATATGTATGTGATGTTACTGATGAAGAAATGGTAAATGAACTAGTTGCTAAAGTTGAAAAAGAAGTTGGAATAATTGATATTCTTGTAAATAACGCAGGGATAATAAAGAGAATTCCAATGCTTGAAATGAAAGCTGAAGACTTTAGAAAGGTAATAGATGTAGATTTAAATGCACCATTTATCGTTTCAAAAGCAGTAATTCCAGGTATGATTAAAAAAGGTCATGGGAAAATAATTAACATCTGTTCAATGATGAGTGAACTTGGAAGAGAAACTGTTGCAGCTTATGCAGCTGCTAAAGGTGGACTTAAGATGTTGACTAAAAATATAGCATCTGAATATGGTGAACATAATATCCAATGTAATGGTATTGGGCCAGGTTATATTGCTACACCACAAACTGCACCACTTAGAGAGTTACAGGCTGATGGTTCAAGACATCCATTTGATCAATTTATTATAGCTAAAACTCCAGCAGCTAGATGGGGAACTCCAGAAGATCTTACAGGTCCAGCTATATTTTTGGCATCTGATGCATCAGATTTTGTGAATGGACATGTATTATATGTTGATGGTGGAATATTGGCTTATATTGGAAAGCAACCACAATAATATAAATTATTTTCTATAAATAAATTAATATTAAATATGATAATAGAGTTTGATATTAAGCTAACAATGTGCGATATAATCTGTCTTAGTAATATACAGATTACGTCCAATTAAAATATTATTAAACTATGTTTTATAAAACTATAATTTAAACAATTGGAGGAATAAAAAAATGAAAATAGCTTTAATCAATGAGAACAGTCAAGCAGCTAAAAATGAAATTATATATTCTACATTAAAAAAAGTTGTAGAACCAATGGGACATGAAGTATTTAATTATGGAATGTACAGTGCTGAAGATGAAGCTCAATTAACATATGTACAAAATGGGATTTTAACAGCAATATTATTAAATTCAGGAGCAGCTGATTATGTTATTACAGGATGTGGAACTGGTGAAGGTGCTATGCTTGCATGTAATGCATTCCCAGGCGTATTATGTGGTCATGTTGTAGATCCATCAGATGCTTATATGTTTGCACAAATAAATGATGGTAATGCTATTGCTATGCCATATGCTAAAGGATTTGGATGGGGAGCTGAATTAAATCTTCAGTATATTTTCGAAAAGTTATTTGAAGGAGAGAGTGGACAAGGATATCCTAAGGATAGAGTTGTTCCAGAACAAAGAAATAAGAAAATTCTAGATGAAGTTAAGAAAATAACACATAGAGATATGCTTTCGATTCTAAAAGAAATAGACCAAGATTTATTAAAGGGTGCAGTAAGTGGTCCTAAATTCCAAGAATACTTCTTTGCAAATTGTAAATGTGAAGAAATTAAATCATATATCACTGAACTATTACAATAATCAAATAAATTTTTATTAATTACACTATATATTACAACTTTATATGTAAACGCATATAAAAAGCCGTAAGGAAATTTTCTTACGGCTTTTTATGTGTTAACATTTCTCAGGATAAAGTTTTAAAAATATATTTCTCACAAATGGCGAAACTATAAGTAAATTTGAATATGTTGCTATAAGTAAGTTTGAATTTTTATATTACATTAAGAAAATGCTTTTAAAAGATTTAAATAAGAAATTAAAAGTTATATATTGAGGAGAGATATCGATGAAGAACTATCTTGATAATATGAATCTTGTAGATCTTATAAGTGAAATGCATAAAATTTTACGAAATAAGGTTAACAATGTATGGGATAAAAATAATATTGAAAAAATAAATCAGACAGAGTCGCATATACTGGGTATTTTGGGAAGAGAAAAAAGAACTGTAGCAGAGCTATCAAGAGACATAAATATATCAAGACAGGCAGCTCATAAATGTGTACAGAATCTAATTGAAAGAGGATATTTAACAGTTGAAAGCAGAGAGGGGAGCAATAAAGAGAAACTGGTACGTCTAACAGTTAAGGGAGAAAAGTGTAATGATGATATGTTATTTATAAAGCAGAAAATTGAAACAGAAATAATTGAAGAAATAGGGGAATCCTCTGTAGAAATTATTAAACTTTTGTTGAAGAAGAAGTGGATTGATTAGAAAAAATTACGAATAAATGTAAAGTAAGCTGACTAAAATATGTGTGGTTTTACTTTATAAATAGTATACAATTAATAATCAATAAATTAATTATTGACACTAACCTAAGGGATGAATTTATAATAATCTTGTGAGAAGTATATTAAGAGAATCGCTCAAAATAATTTCAAGCATTTGATAGTAATTATTATTAAATTTGTAGATTTAGAAATAGCTTAAGGAAAGGATGAATATACAATGAAGAAGATACCTTTTTCACCACCAGATATAACAGAAGAAGAAATACAGG
>OGIT01000107.1_pt1 | contig 58907 bp, 51 predicted proteins | sample 1571881 | NCBI WGS metagenome assembly OGIT01 (sample SAMEA2582101, study PRJEB24529) | metagenome | biome: Human gut stool | place: China | collected 2011 | reverse complement strand
ACACGACGCTCTTCCGATCTCAAAGGGTACATTTTAAAAAAATAATAGCTTTTTTTAAATATATGCAGAGTAAAGTAAGTAAAGTTTTATGGGGCTATGGAGAGAATATTTGGCAATTAATTTGCTCAATGTTATTTATAAATATGATATATGTAATAATATATATGTTTTTTGGTGAAAGCTTTTCCAGCCAAGTAGATACTGATGTAAATTTTAAATTTAATATATTAAATGCTATATATTTTAGTATTTCAAACTTTTTCACATCCTCATCTGGTTATTATGCTAATAATTTAAGTCTAAGAATAATAATATTATCACAATATTTTGTGGGAGTCACTTTCATAGGATGTTTTACAGCTGCTTTATATAGAAATATTAATAGGAGATAGAATAAATATGTTCTCATTTACAGTTAATTCAAAAAAATTTAATATAAATTTAGATAATAAAGTAGAAAGCATAATGCTCTTTGGATCATGTGCTAGAGGAGATAATGATGAATTTAGTGATTTAGATTTATTATTTATTATAGAAGATTGTGATGATGATAGTTATATACAAATAAAAAGAAAATTACATGAACAATTGAACATTCCAGAGGAATGGATAAGTTTATATAAGAAATCATCAATTGAAAATATGAATAAATATACATCATATTTTTTGTGGCACTTAAAGTTAGAAGGAAGAATAGTTTACTCTAAAAGTAATTTTATTAGAGATATTTTAGAGAATTTGAAAGAGTATAAAAAGACAAGTTATGACTTATATCAATATAAAGTAATTTGCAATGATATTGAACAAGCTATAAGTGAAGAGTGTGAAACATGTAAATATGAATTAAATATTCTAGCTTCATTAGCTAGAAACACATGCATGGCTTTATGTTATATTAATGGAAAAAAAGTGTTTGGAAGAAGTGAGTCAGTAGAAAATGCAATAGATATTTTAAAGGGGAATTGTCCGTTTAATATAGAAGAATACAAAGAATTATATAAATTTAGGAGTGATTATAAGAATAAAACTATTGAGATGGAATTAAAAAGCAACATAAAAGAATATACACAACAGTGGTGTGGAAAGGTAAAAAAACTTATAAATTTGGTATGGGATAAATTACTGGATAAGGAGAGTGAACATGAAAAGTAAAATTACAATTGTTATAAGCCTTATTGAAAATTTACTTAATGACATACATAAAGATAATATTGAAACATATATTTTAAGAACAAGAATAGATAGAATTTTATTACTTTTAAATGCAATAGAGAAAGAAGGCATATTAGAAAACGATGATTATGAATTGAAAATAAAATATAGTAATTCCGGAGGATATGGTGGAGGCAGTTATATTACTAATTTGAATAATATTGTAAAGGAATTAAATGAGATTAAAAATAAGCTTTTACGAAAATAAATTTACAAATATACTATGGTAGATTTCAAAGGTCGTGCTTCGCCTCCAACATATAAGAACTCAAATATTGATACAATAAAAAGTCCCTGATTTCAGGGGCTTTTTGTGTTTTGGGAAAAAAATCAAGTTTTTGAAAAGCAAGTTTTGAAGATAAAATTTAGAAATGTGATTTTAAAAATGCACACACCTATGGATTTTTGATTAGGTGGGTGCATTTTTTAGGTTGTTGTGTGCACCTTTTGGTAGAAAGGAATTTATGAGAAAATATTTGTAATATGATGTTTAGATTTAATGAATAGGCTATAATTAAGATAAGATTGTGAATAGGAGTGATTAACAATGAAGTATAGTGAGGCAAGAGAAGTATACAAAAACAAGTGGATATTATTTCAAGCTATTTCTGCTTATTCAGAGGGTGGAAAAAGAATTGTAACTGATTTAGCTGTTCTAAAAAGTTATGATAAGGGTAATGATGCATTAAAGGATTATGCAAATTATCATAAAGCTGATAAACAAAAGGAATATTATGTTTATAATACAACTCATGAGACTTTAGAAATAGAGGAAAGAGCTTGGATAGGAGTAAGGATAAATGGTTGATTTAAAATTTAGATACGGATTACCATTTTGCAGGGTAGAAATAATTCATAATAGTAAAAAACTTATTTTAGACAATGTACTTATAGATACAGGTTCAGGTGGAACCTTGTTTAAAATGGATAAAGTAGAAGAAATTGATATAACTATAGATATGAATGATTCCATTGAAACTATACATGGTGTAGGTGGAAGTGAATTTGTGTATAAGAAAACTATTGATGAAATTAGGCTTAATGATTTATGTAGTAGAGATGTTAAAGTGGAAATAGGAATTATGGATTATGGTTTTGATATTGATGGAATAATTGGAATAGATTTTTTAAGACAAATTGGTGCAATTATTGATTTAGAGAAAATGAAAGTGTATAGCAGAAGTGACAATGAAAAATAAATATATTCCCCAATACCCCTCAAGACGAGTCTAGGAGTATCAGTGAAAACTCCACTTGGGGAATTAGAAGAAAATTCGAACAGGGAAAAGTAGTAGTTAACCATAAAAAGTTTCTAGGTTATGATAAGGATGAAGAAGGAAACTTAATAATAGATGAAAAACAAGCCAGGATAGTAAGAAGAATTTATAAGGATTACCTTTATGGAAAAGGTTCAAATAGAATTGCAAGAGAACTTGAAGAAGAAGGGATTAAAGGTTGGAATGGTAAGGCTAAATGGTATGAAAGTACCATAAGAGGAATATTAACTAATGAAAAATATAAAGGAGATGCATTGCTTCAAAATACTTATACAGTAGATTTTCTTACTAAGAAAAGAGTAGATAATAATGGTGAAGTTCCCAAATACTATGTAGAGGAAAGTCATCCTGCAATAATAGATAAAGAGATGTGGGAGGTAGTACAGTTAGAAATAGAAAGAAGGCGGGTATTTTCTGAAACTTATGGTGTGTTTAAATTAGACTATGCTACATTAGATAATCCTTTTGCAGGGAGAGTTATATGCGGATGCTGTAGCAGTCCATTTGGAAGAAAAACATGGCATTCCACAAATGAAAATCTCAGAAGAAAGGTTTGGATGTGCAGTAATAGATATAAAGTAAAAGGTGAGAAAGGATGCAAAAATAAACATATTGATGATAAGGTTTTATATCAGACTTTTATAAATACTTTCAATGCCATTATTGAAAATAAGGATTATTTTATTGAAAAGTGGAAGGATAGACTTGAGAGTGAGGATGTTCTAGTAAGGTATAAGTCAAAGCATTTTATAAAAGTTATTGAAAAAACAGAGCCAGTAAAAGAATTCGATGTAAATTTATTTTTTAAGTTAGTAGAGAAGATGACTGTGTTTGAAGGGGAAAAGATTATTGTAAGATTGCTTGATGGAACTGAGATAGAAGTTATAATTGAATAAGGAATTTCCAAAGCCAGTTTGAGTAATTTTTATATGTCAAGCTGGCTTTTTGTAGATTAGTCACTTTGGATAGTCTTGGATTGGCGTCTTGCACGCGATTTTCTTTGATTTACAGCATTAGCACATTGCTGAGAACAGTACTTTTTTCTTTTATTTGAATGCAAAACAGAGTAATAATTTGGACAGGTAGAGTTTGCACATTTCTTAATAATCTCAAAATTAGGATTTAAAAAGAAAATTGAAAAATAAATTGCACTTAGCAAATCAGGTATTTTCCATGAGCCTAGTAGAGTATCCGTATTGTAACTAGGTCTTATTCTGCTTATATTAAAATCAAGTTCGGTTTTGATTACATGTTTTGCGATATTTGTAAGTCTTGATTTTAATTCATCATCAAAAGCATTAATTATCGTTTGTATTTTTTTTGTAAATACTACACCTTCTTTGGTATTTATTTGATCTATTCCTGAAATGTTTACTAATTTATAAAGAAAGCTTATTTGGGCGCGAGTTTCTGGGAAAATGTTATGGCGAAATAGGTAATTTAGAGTTAAAGAAAACTTCAATTCATCTTTAAATTCTTTTTTTGAATTTTCAAAGTCCATATATGCATCAGCATGTAAATCTTGGTCATAATCAAGAAGAACATGTGGATCTGGTCCAAGAGTATTATAATCAAAGATGCAGCTGTGTATTGTACGTTTACCAGAATTATATATTATCGTTGCATCTTGTAAAGTATGTTTTTCTTTAGAATTAGTGTCATTAGAGATTATAATTGGATCAGATAGTAGTAAATATATAGTATTTTTTAATAAAATTTCATTCAGTAGAGAGCCTTTTTGTAACTCCATTATTAATTCTACTAAACATTTAACTCGCTTTACTATTGCATGTAAATCAGTACAAGAGTAGAGGACGTATTCTTCCACAGAGTTATGTAAGATAAACCCATTATTGATAAAAAATTTCGTTAAACTATTTGCGTCATCATTAGGTATGGATATAAATTCCATCAAAATATTATGTTCTTGAATAGAATCTGTTTTTTTGTAAAGTGCTTGCGTGAAGTTGAAGTCTATATGCTTACCAGATATATTTTTAATGCGAAGATTTTTGTATTGGTTTCCTGTGTTATCGTGTATAGTATCAATCAAAACATCACAGAAGTAATTTGAAAAAGAAAAGCTACTATTTACAACGGATAATGCTTGTTTTGCTATAATATTTTTATTTTCTTCCATTGAAACACCTACTTCATTTAATACTTTGTCATAGATTATAACATAAATTATTATAGTTACTAAAATAAATAATATAAATTATAAATTTAAACTAAATATTAATATTTTAGTAATAGATAACATAAAATATTATTTTAGATATGATTTGTAGTCATAGATAATTGAATATTTTAATATGACATATAAACTGATAAAATATAGTTAAAGGCAAATGATTTTATATGGAGTAAGAAAGGAAGGATTAAAATGAAAAAGGAAAAAAAGAAAAAGAAAACCTGTAGCATTCATTATTTCGATGGCAAAAGAACATTACATGGAACAGCAGCATTCATAAAACTAGCAAGTGATATGGGTGGACCAGATTCATTTATGCAAGATATTGCAGCGAAGGCAGTTAAGGTAGCTATAGAAGAATATAATCAACCGAAGTTAAAGATTGTAAAATAGTATTTGGAAATGATTAATTAGCAATTGATAAATATAGAAATTTTAATTTAGAATAGCTATTAAAAAACTTTATGGAGGTATAAGGATGACTAAAGCAGAAATTATAGAAATTCTTGTTGATAACTATAGAGAAGATAAGCAAGAAATGAAAAAAATGAAAAAAGATGAATTGGAAAATCTTCTTGAAGAATATGGGGATGATTCTACTCCTTTTCCAAATGGTCGAGATTATGATTCTGAAGATTGGGACGATTAAGGAAGTGGCAATAAGACCGAAGTAGTAATTGAATAGGCAAGATTAAGGTATAGTCAGTTGAAGTGATTTTGATTGAATCATTTTGACTGGCTTTTTTTGTTTTAAAATGAGATTTTATGGAATGTTATTAATATGTAATACATAATATAATTGTTGATATATTTAGGAAATTTATAGGAATAGAGGAATTTAGAAGATGACTATGTTATTTTTTAATACTGCATGGATGGATTTTTATGATGGAATAAATGAAAATACAGAAATTCATGGTGGAGGTTCATACGTTGAAGAGTATGGATATGGACATGAAATATATAATTTTAAAAATATAAAAGGCAAGGTTTACGGATATGCTCAACCAAATGGCAGGAATAATCTTGAAAGATTAGGTGCAAATAAAGATGTAGAAAGTTTATCAGGTGTATTATTAATTTTTACGGCAACTCATAAAGATGGGGGAACATTTATTGTGGGGTGGTATAAAAATGCTACAGTATATCGTGACTATCAAGAAACAACAATGGAAGAACGTAGATACTGTGATGAATATATAGGTTATTATGCAGTAGCTGAGGCGGAAGATGCAGTCCTATTAAATAGAGATGAACGTGTTATGCTTTTTGAACCGATACCAAGAGGAAAAGGTGGTATGGGTCACTCCAATGTTTGGTATGCAGATTCTGACAATATGAAAGATTTTCGTAGTAGAGTTGCAAAGTTTATTGAAACTTATGAGAAGAAAAAAGTAAGAAGAAAAACTGCATCAAAAAGTTGTAAAGATGCTGACTTAAGAAAGAAAATTGAAACGGTAGCTGTTAAGAAGGTCACCGATTATTATAGAAATTTAGGGTATGAAGTCAAGTCTGTTGAAAAAGATAATGTCGGGTGGGATTTAGAAGTAAAACGAAAAAGAACCTTGTTTAGGGTTGAAGTTAAAGGAACATCTAGTAGCAATATATCGGTTGATTTGACTCCAAACGAATATAAGAATATGCAGATCTATAAAAACAGTTACAGATTAGCTATTGTAACTAATGCATTAGCTGAATCGATATTATATGTGTTTTCATTTTCAAAAGAAAAAAACGAGTGGATTGATGATGAGGGTAATATTTTAGAGATTGAAACCATTATATCAGCAAGGTGCTTTATATAAAAGTAAGCACGTATAAAATAAAAATGAGGGATGATTATGAAAAAAGTTAAAGATATTTGTAAACTTGTTTTATCACCAACGCTTTTTCATGAATGGTGCCATGCGCGTGTGCTAAAAAAAGGATGTATAGGTCAAAGAGTATTTATAATACATGGTATAAGCGAAAATGAAAGGGGAAAGAAACTTACTGAGGATTATTTTAGAGAAAGTAAAGATTATATAAATACAGAGATTTTAGAGTTTTCATTATATCAAAGAATAGATAAGAAAAACCTTTCAAAGGGGAGAGCTGATGTAGATGATAGAACTCAACTTAGAGAAGATTTAATCATTAATGCTTTGAAGGCACCAAGAAGAGCTGGAATAATGATTTCAATAATTTCTATAATAGTTTCCTGTTATTTTGTTTATAGAGCGCTTGTTGTTGATTATTGGTGTGTGGTGCCTTGCATTATAGGTTATTATTTTGCAGTTTTTGGTGGAGTAACTGCATCAAGTAGCTATTTTGGTGTAAAAAGTGATGTTTATCTCATAAAACATTTTGAAGAATATAGAGATGAAGTTACATATAGTATGTAAAAGAGAAGCGGATGATGGTGGAAAACTATTTTTTATGTTCGTTGAGTTTATGTACATGAAATGTTAACAGTAATGGCATTCACATTTAATTATTAGATAGTGAGTATATGCTTTTTATATAAATAATCTCTAAAATATAATAGTAAGCATAAAAAATGATGATAAATAGAATATCTATTAAAAATTAATAATTATTTTACTTGAGGTGAGAGAAATATGATTACATTTTTTGGTGTTGTTAATAGTGATCAAGTTACTAGAAACAATTATAAATTTTCGGTTAAAAGTTTAGAAGGAGCTTATAGTGAGGGATGGAAAAGAGGAACTCCATCTTTTATAAATCATGATAGAACTAAATTAGGTGGATGGGTGAATTTAAGTTCGTTGTATTTTGAACCGGGTATGCTAAGAACTACAAATGTAATGCATATTCCAGAGAGTGAAACTGAAAATGAAATTTTAAATACTAGTATGCTAAAATATTTTGAGGAACACAAGTTACAGGGGAATATAGAGCAAATAAAAGAATTAGAAACTAAACTTAATGAATATCTAACTAAAGATTATAAAATTTATACTAGTGGTTGTATAGGTATAATTGATAAAGAAATAGTTACAAAATTGTTTCCAGAATTATTTGAGAATAAAGACAAACATGGGCTTATAGATGCTAGACTTTTAGAACCTGTTTTACCAGGAATATTTAAATATAAAGGTTACCTGATATTTGCGCATCAATGTTTTAGAAGATCATTTTCAAGATTAAATACACTAAATGATGCTTTTTTTGAAAAATTTAATGAGTTGAGAAATAATAGTGAAATTACAGCGAAATTGGCTATTGACATAGATCTTATAGGGCTTAGCGGAACAGAACAAAGAGAATTGGAATTTCAGTATTGGTGGGGACCTAAATTTAATAAGGATTTATCACAAATTCCATTAGGATTAGCAAGATATGAAAATGATTCGTACAATAGAGTGTTTAATTCCATTAGAAGTACTGAATTTTTATGGTACGAACAGGATGATATAAAAACACTAGAGTGTGAAGAAATCACAGATATTGGCAATATAACTGGTGAAAACAATGAGGAAAACTACGGTTGCAGATATGTTCATAGTATGTTATCAAATGGTTGTGAAGATGTTATGCATTTAGATGGAGCTATTCGTGTATATGATACAGAAAAGATGTTAACTAGGTTGGAGCTTAGCTTAGATAAGTCTGAAAAGAATACAAAGTATATGAAAATGTGGAGAATAGATGGGAAAATAGAAATTGATATTTGGAAAGAATTAATTACTCATTATTATCGGGATAATATGTTAATTGGTGAATATTTTGATGGAGAAGATGAGGTTATAAATGAATTTAAACCTCAATTAATAGAAGAGAATATTACAAACACGCCAATACAAAGATATGTGCCATATAATTTAAGGAATGGAGATGGAATTAGGCTAGCTGTATCATATAAAGAAAAAGAAAACTATGAAAAAGAAGACTTAATAATTATAAGGCCTAATCAGTCTCTTATTGTTAATGGAGAAAAGTTAAGGTATATAGAATCAGATACATATGAAATAATAAAATTGTTACGAAAACAAAATGTTAAGGTAAGGGAACCATTACCAAGTATAAAAAATATAGCGTTTGAAGATATGTGTATTAATTTTCCAACAATAATTCATAGAGGAAACAATGCTACAATAAATGCAAATGTTACTCAGACCTTAATTGGACAATTGTGCAGTGCATGGAAGTCAAGAGGAGATGATAGATTGATTTCGTATACAATAAGCATTGAATATGAGGACAAGCAAGTAGTATATTCTGTAGCAGGCCATGTGTTGGACTTATTTGATTGGTTGAATCATAAATCATCTATATTACCTAAAGATTCCAAAGAGATAGGAAATTGGTGTGAAAGATTTATAGAATTTTTATATAAATATCCTCAAGCCAAAGATATTCCTAAAATAGGTAATATATTAGATTGTAGAGGAATTATTAATTTTAAACGAAAGTTTGTTGATCCTTATACAATAAAATATAATTATAATGAATCAGCAAAAGCTTTAATGGCAGAAATAATGATTAAAAAATCAGAAAAAGATACAATTGATGATTTATGCGATGGTAAATTAGGAGTTGCTCCTGTATATGAGTATATAGAGACAAGATGTAACTTGTGTGAAGATAATTATAACATATGTAATTGTTCCAAATATCTTGATGATAATATTGGCCAATATATAAAGAAGTTTGAACAATTAGGTTCGATTTGGACAAATAGGAAAGCATAATTAAATTAGGCATACTATTCTTTTTAAAGGAAGGACATTTTTGGATACTAATATATATGAATAAGTGTATTACGGTTTATACACAGAAATTATAACAGAATGGAAGTTTTAAAATTAAGAGCTTATAGTTATTTAAAGCAATAACATAAAAAGACAGTAATTATACTTATACTAAATATTGATATGAGTATTTATTTCATATAAAAAATAGAACACTATAAAGTGCATAGCTACGGTAAAACCGTTTTAATACACTAACAATGTGAATAGAAATTTAAAATATTAATGTATTTTTTTGTAGACTAATCGTATATAAGAACTGGAGATTTTATTAAGTAATGTTGAATTATTGCTGTCAGTATAAATGGTGGAATTTATTTAGGATAAAACATAGTAGTATTTAATCTAATTTTAATATAAAAAATGGTAGGGGGAGAATAATATGTATACGGCATTAAAATCAGATACGAATGAAATAATTTTTTCGTATAATCATGATAAAGATACATTAAAGCACTATTTTGAGCGGGGGATTATTTTATGTCCAGATTGTGGTGGTTTGTTAAATGTTCGCTCTGGCAGTAAAAAACAGCATTTCTATCATTATAAAAATAATTGCACATACAAATACCATGAACCTGAAACAGAGCAGCATGAAGAGGGGAAAATATTACTAAGTGATATATTGATTGAACTATTTCCAGATGCTAAAGTACAAATTGAAAAAAAAATACCATCAACTAATCAAAGGTCAGATGTTTTGGTGGAACATAAAAATGGAGATAGATGGGCTTTTGAATTTCAATGCTCAAAAATTACCTCAGATATTTGGACGGAACGTCACAATTTGTACAAAAAAGCAGAGATAATTGATTTTTGGGTTTTAGGTGATTCTCTTCATTCATATGGTATTACTCAAAAAAAAGAGGATAAATTAAAACATCGGTTATCTGGATTTGAAAAAGCATTATTAGAGAAAAATGGGCGATTATTTTATCTTAACGTAGAAAAATCAATAATAAGGGTGCTTGGTCAATTTAAATACGAAATATCAAATACTATGTTGAAAGGTAAACAATATCTTAATAAGATTAGTCAAATATCATTTAAAAATAATAATTGGTGGATGTCACAAGATGAACTTGACTATAGAATAATGATAGAAAAAGAGCACAAGCGAAAATATGAAACAGATAGTGAATATCGTAAAAAGGTTGATGAAGATCTTTATAATAAACATATGAAACCAATGACCATAGAAGAATTTTTAGAATTTTTTAAGAAACCGAAATCTAAAGAATAGATAGAGTTATAGACCAGTAGAGTGGAATTTCTATGCGGATTAGTATTAATAGCTTGTCTACACACACGTGGAGACGGTAGTAAGGCTTAAAAGGAAACACAGTTAGAACCTTGAGAAATCAAGGTTCTTTCTTTATGAAAAAATTTATATGTTACCTTATACAGGGGAAGGAAACAGCAAGTATGATACCACTCACCTCCGCCATGAAACCCACGAAAATCTAAAATATTGGATTTTGATATGCTCCATTTATAGTAGACAGTTAAAATAATAAAACTGTTTCTATAAAGGGGGTATTTTATTTTGGATAGAAAATCAAAAGTATCATCTGAAATTAAAGTTAAAGTTGTTGAAGAGTATTTAGCAGGTTTAAAAACTATGTCTCAGATAACCTATGAATTAGATATTAACTACAGCACCATTGAAGAATGGGTGCGCAAGTACAAACAATTTCGAATTAAAGGATTACTTACTGAAAGAATAAATACTAAATATTCTGATGAAATTAAAACTAAAGCAATAAATGATTTTCGTAATGTAAATGGATCATTGAGAGATATTTGTATTCGGTATAAGATTTCATCTCATAGCATTCTTAGAAAATGGAAAAAAGGCGTATTTAGAGATAAATTAGACAAAATAAATGCGACTCAAAGTATGTCAAGAATTGGTCATTGTATCAATAATGGCCCAATGTAAGGCTTTTGGAGTATATCATACTCGTGGGTTTTTATATGTTACTTACAGAATAAACACAAGCTAAAAGGTATATGATAATAAGGAAATAAGGTATATGATAATAAGGAAATACAGAAAGAATATGCACTTTCAGAATTGTAAAGAAATAGATAAATATTTTTCAGATAAGCATAAATTTATAAGTTACGAAAGAATATGTATTTCATTATTTATAGAATATATATCATATTGAAATTATTTATTGTTGTAAATGAAACCTATATATGATATTCTTAGCTGAGAAAAGGGTGAAATTATGAATGATAGACATACACAAATATTAGAATTATTAACAAAAAACAAGAAAATGGAAGTTACAGAGCTTTCTGAAATTTTTCAAGTATCTCAGGTAACAATAAGGAAAGACTTAGGATTATTAGAGGATAACGGCTTCATTATTAGAGAACATGGATATGCAACTTTAAATGATAGTGATGATATAAATAACAGACTTGCTTATCGTTATGATATTAAACGAAAAATTGCGAAACTTGCTGTTGATACAATTAAAAATGGTGAGACAATTATGATTGAATCAGGGTCATGTTGTGCATTAGTTGCTTTGGAAATTGCTAAAACAAAAAAAGATATAACACTTATTACTAATTCAGCTTTTATTGCTAATTATATTAGAAAGGAAGGAAGCATAAGAATTGTATTGTTAGGTGGAGAATATCAAAATGAATCTCAGGTTATGGTAGGGCCTATGACTAGAAGATGTGCAGAAGCATTCTTTGTTGATAAATTATTTATTGGAGCAGATGGTTTTAGAAAAGAAAGCGGTTTTACTGGTAATGATTATATGAGAAGCGAAACAGTAAAAGATATGGCAAGACAGGCATCACAAGTTATTATTGTAACTGATTCAGCAAAATTTCATCAAAGCGGGGTTGTTAATTTAATGAACACTGAATGTGTAAATTCTATTTATACAGATTCGGATATCCCTGATGATATTGAAGAGTATTTAAAGGAAAAGAACGTTAAAGTTTTTAAAACAGAATAAAAAAAGGAGTGTAGAACACTCCTAAAAGAAGCAATCAAGACCTTTATCTAGGAAGATTTTTTGATAATCATTTAAATCTTCTGGGTGAAGGGCTTTTTTGTTTTTTAAACTATATTGTCTATTTAAAAGGTCATATTTTTTTTCACCAAACTGGTGAAATGGAAGAAGCTGAACTCTTTTTGCACCAACATCTATTAATAATTTTGATAAACCTTCAGCATCATCTAATGAAGAATTAAAGTCAGGAATTACAGGAATTCTTGGCAATACTTCAATATTGTTTTTAATGGCCCATTTTAGATTTTCAATAATTAATTCATTATGAACATTAGTGCCTAAATAATGCTGATTACTATCATAGTGTTTTACATCAAATAATAATAAGTCTAACATTGAAGCTAATTTTTGAAAGATTTCTGATTTAATATATCCTGTTGTTTCAATGGCAACATGTAGTTTATGTTTTTTCAGCTCATAAATTAGTTCTTTTAAAAACTGTGGCTGACTCATGCCTTCACCACCAGAGATTGTAATGCCTCCGCCAGATTCTTCATAAAAAGGAATGTCCTGAATACACACATCTACAACACTTTTAATTTCTTTATATTCACCTTCATTTTCTAATGCTTTTTGAGGGCATATATTTGCGCATGTTAAACATCCAGTACATTTTTCGTGATCAATGATTATTTTATCATCTTGATGTTGTATAGCTTGACTTGGACAGGCATTTACACATGATAAGCAGTGAATACATTTAGTTGAATCGTATAAGATCTGTACTTTTTCCATCTGGGATTCTGGGTTTGCGCACCACTTACATTTCAATGGACAACCTTTTAAAAATACAGTTGTTCTAATTCCTGGACCATCATGAATACTAAATTTTTGAATATTAAATATTATACCTTTACTCATATTTCTTCTCTCCTTATTATTTGTAAACATTATAACATAGAAGTTATAAATTCACCAAGAAAATATTTCGAATGAAATTAAAATATATTTTTTGTGAAAATAATATTGACTTTAAAATAAAAAATGATAAGATAAAAATATAAGACGAAAGCATATTGGGTTTCAAATGAAATTAAAATCGATAATGAGGAGAGGGAGATTAATTATGAAAAATGTAGAACGTTTTGGTAGTTTAACATCAAGAATGAATGATTTTAGAGAGCAGGTTTTAGAAGAAAAACCATATATTGATGCTCAGAGAGCATTACTTGCAACTGAAGCATATAAAGAAAATAAAAATCAGCCTGCAGTTATGAAACGTGCACTAATGCTTAAAAATATTCTTGAAAAAATGTCTATTTATATTGAAGATGAAACATTGATTGTAGGAAATCAGGCATCATCAAATAAAGATGCTCCTATATTCCCTGAATATACAATGGAATTTGTTATGAATGAATTGGATTTGTTTGAAAAGCGTGATGGAGATGTTTTTTATATAACAGAAAAAACAAAAGAAGACTTACGTTCAATAGCACCTTTTTGGGAAAATAATAATTTAAGGGCAAAAGGTGGGGCACTCCTTCCTGAAGAAGTCAGTGTATTTATGGAAACAGGATTCTTTGGAATGGAAGGTAAATTAAATTCAGGTGATGCTCACTTAGCTGCTGATTATGAGACATTATTAAAAACAGGTTTAAAAGGATATGAAGAAAGAACAAGAAAGTTAAAAGATCAGTTAGACTTATGTGTTCCAGAAAATATAGACAAATATCAGTTTTATAAAGCTGTTTTGATTGTTATAGATGCAGTAAAAACTTTTGCTAAGCGTTTTAGTGATCTTGCCAAAGAAAAAGCAGAAAACGCAGAAGGTAAGAGAAAAGAGGAGTTACTTGAAATCAGTCGTATCTGCTTAAAGGTTCCATATGAACCAGCAGAAACATTTAAGGAAGCACTTCAGTCAACATGGTTTATTCAGTTGATTTTACAAATTGAATCAAATGGACATTCATTATCATATGGACGTTTTGATCAGTATATGTATCCATATTATAAACATGATATAGACAACAAATTAATAACTGAAGATGAAGCTTTAGAACTTTTAACAAATTTATGGATTAAAACTCTAACAATAAATAAAGTCCGCAGTCAGTCACATACATTTTCAAGTGCAGGAAGCCCAATGTATCAGAATGTTACAATTGGTGGGCAGACAACTGATAAGAAAGATGCAGTTAATGAATTATCCTATTTAATTTTAAAGTCAGTAGCACAAACAAGACTACCACAGCCAAACTTAACAGTAAGATATCATAAAAACTTAGATAAAAAATTTATGGATGAATGTATAGAAGTCATGAAACTTGGAACAGGTATGCCGGCATTTAATAATGATGAAGTAATCATTCCTTCATTTATAGAAAAAGGTGTTAAGGAAGAAGATGCATACAATTATTCAGCTATTGGATGTGTAGAAACTGCTGTACCAGGTAAATGGGGGTATCGCTGTACAGGTATGAGTTATATGAATTTTCCAAGAATTTTATTAATAGCAATGAACAATGGTATCGACTTAACATCAGGAAAACGTTTTGTTGAAGAGTGTGGATATTTTAAAGATATGACATCATTTGAACAGCTTAAAGATGCATGGGATAAAGTTGTAAGAAAGTTAACTCGTATGAGTGTAATTGTTGAAAACTCAATAGATTTAGCATTAGAAAGAGATGTACCTGATGTTTTATGTTCAGCATTAACTGAAGATTGTATTGGCAGAGGAAAGACAATTAAAGAAGGTGGAGCAGTATATGATTTCATATCAGGACTTCAAGTTGGTATTGCTAATATGGCAGACAGTCTAGCAGCCATCAAAAAATTAGTTTTTGAAGAAAAGAAAATAACACCTGAGCAGTTATGGAATGCCATAATAGATGATTTTACAAGTGAAGAAAGTCAAAAAATTCAACAGATGCTTATAAATGAATCTCCTAAGTATGGGAATGATGATGACTATGTAGATAATCTTGTTGTTGAAGCATATGATTCATATATTGATGAGATGAAAAAGTATCCAAATACACGTTATGGAAGAGGACCTATTGGAGGCATAAGATATGCAGGAACATCATCTATCTCTGCAAATGTGGGTCAGGGTTATGGAACTATGGCAACACCTGATGGACGTAAGGCGCGTACACCACTTGCAGAGGGATGTTCTCCAGCTCATTCAATGGATAAGAATGGTCCTACAGCAGTATTTAAAACAGTTTCAAAATTACCAACACATGAAATTACAGGTGGAGTTTTATTAAATCAGAAAGTAACACCTCAGATGTTATCAACTGAAGAAAATAAAATGAAATTAGAAATGATGATAAGAACATTCTTTAACAGACTTGAAGGTTATCATGTTCAATACAATGTAGTATCAAGAGATACACTTATTGATGCGCAGCTTCATCCAGAAAAACATAGAGATTTAATTGTACGTGTTGCAGGATATTCAGCATTCTTTAATGTTTTATCAAAAGCTACACAAGATGATATTATCGAAAGAACAGAACAAACTTTATAAAATAAGAGGAGATGTAAATTATGAAATTTATCGTAGATGATGCAAATATAGAAAAAATAAAAAAAGCTTATGAGTATTATCCTTTAGATGGAGTAACAACTAATCCATCTATACTTGCTAAAAGCGGAAGAAAACCATATGAAGTATTAAAGGAAATAAGAGAATTTATTGGTAGTGAAGCTGAACTTCATGTTCAGGTAGTTGCTAAAGATGCTGAAGGAATGATAAAGGATGCACAACGAATCACAGAGGAACTTGGAAAAAATACATTTATAAAAATTCCATCTATACCAGAAGGCTTTAAAGCTATGAAAAAATTAAAAGCTGAAGGATTTAATATTACTGCAACAGCCATTTATACTTCAATGCAGGCGTTTATAGCAGGGAAATGCGGAGCCGATTATGCTGCACCTTATGTAAATAGAATTGATAATTTTGGATATGATGGAGTACAAATAGCAAAAGATATTCATGATATATTCAAAAAAAATAATCTTAAAACTGAGGTATTAGCGGCAAGTTTTAAAAATTCTCAGCAGATTCTTGAACTTACAAGATATGGCGTAGGAGCATCAACAATAGCACCTGATGTAATTGAAAAATTAGTGGAAAATCAGGCTGTAACTGCAGCAGTTGATGTGTTTGTGAAAGATTTTGAAAATCTTATTGGTGAAAAAAATAAAACTATGAGTGACTGTTAAATCATATAGGAAATGGCTGTTTTGATAACAGCCATTTTTTATGTAAAAAGTACATGAATTTTAGTATATATTTTAAATGAATTGTCTCAAATTTAAATGTTAAATAAGTTATTAAGTAAGAAAAGAAAAAAATTCGACTTATATTCACTCAATATAATAATTATTATTGAAGTAAAAGTGTTTAAAAAGTAAAATTAAAATGAATTAGCATTTAAAATTAGATTTAAATTAAAGTGGAGTGATATTATGAAGTTTGAAGATAGGGTAATACTTAATGAATTGAAATTTACTGATACAGATGATCAGATTATCGAATATATAAGAAAGAATAAAGATAAGGTATTAAGTCAGTCTATTCAGGATACTGCTGAACAATTATACACAGTTCCTAATACTATAGTAAGATTATCAAAAAAACTTGGGTACAATGGATTTTCAGAATTAAAGTTCGAGCTTAAAAAAGAACAAGAAGGAAGAAACAGTAGTTCTCAAATAAGGTTTGACAGTGAAGAATTTATATCTGAAAATATAGTAAAAACTATGAATATGGTAGATAAAGAAGTTATTAAAAAGACAATAAAAAAAATAAAACAATCAAAAAATATACATTTGCTTGGAATGGGAGATTCTATATATTTCTGTGAACTTTTTGCAAAAAATTTGAAATGTTTAAATAAGAATGCAGAATTTTTTAATTATAGGCATGACATGATTTATAATGTTGAAAAATGTAATGAAAAGGATTTATACATAGTTATAAGTGTAAGTGGAAATACAAAAGAACTTGTTGAAGCATGTGAAATCGCTAAGGGTAGAGGGGCATATATTATAAGTATGACTCATTTATGTGAAAACAGCATTTCAAAATTATCAGATTTAAATTTATTTTTCTGGGCACCTAAGAAGGTAATAAATAATTATAATGTTACCGATAGAGTTGGGATAATGCTACTTATCAGAATGCTCAGTGAATTAATTTGGACTGAGTAATTGTGTATTTATACACAAAAGTAATAACTTAAAATTAAAAATGTGAAAAAATAAGAAGATTCTATTTTTCTTATTTTTTTTTGATATTATATACATGTAAACATTAACAAAGGTGCGTGGAGGGAAATTATTATGGATTTGAAGAACTTGACTAACGAAAATCTTATAACAATAGACTTGGATTTGAATAAAAAAGAAGACGTAATAAAATATTTAGTTAAACAACTATATGATGAAGGAAAGTTATCATCAGAAAAAGATTTTTATAATGCTGTTTTAGATAGAGAAGCACTTTCACCAACAGGATTTGAAGCTGGTTTAGCGGTTCCACATGGTAAAAGTAATGCTGTAAAGGAAGCTGCATTTGCAGTGGCAAAGTTAAAAAGGCCAATATCTGAGTGGGAAAGTGTAGATGAAAACAATAAAGTGGAGTTAGTATTCTTGCTTGCTATACCAACTAGTGAAGCAGGATCAACACATATTGAGTTACTAGCTGAACTTATGACAAGAATATCAAATGAAGAATATAAAAAATCCCTTGAGAATTCCAAAGACAAACATGAATTCTATAAGAGATTAGATATGACTATAAAAGAGGATGATATAAATGTCTATAAATTCGAAAAAACAATTGTAGCTGTTACTGCATGCCCAGCAGGAATTGCACATACATATATGGCTGCTGAGGCTTTAGTCAAAGCAGGTAAAGAAATGGGAGTAAGAGTACTTGTTGAAAAGCAAGGGGCAAATGGTATTGAAAATAGGCATACGAATGAAAATTTAAAAAATGCTGACGTAGCAATTTTTGCAGTAGATGTTGCGGTAAAAGAAGTAGAAAGATTTGGACATCTACCTGTATACAAAACAAAAGTTGCAGCGCCACTTAGAGATGCAAAAGCAATAATAAAAAATGCTCTAAAACAAGCGGAAGGTCATCAAAAAGGTACATTTAATCAAATTGAAGAGATAGAAGAAAAGGTGAGTTTTGGAAATGAAGCTAAAAAGGCAATTCTTACTGGAATATCTCATATAGTTCCACTAATTGTTGCAGGAGGAATGATTGCAGCATTTGCAACATTGATTGCACAAGGGTTTGGACTACAGGATGTATTTAATGCAGAAAATTCATGGTTATGGATGTATAGGAAATTAGGATCAAATTTACTAGGAACTTTAATGGTACCAGTACTATCAGCTTATATGGCATACTCAATTTCTGATAAGCCAGCACTTGGACCAGGATTTGCAGCAGGTGTGGCAGCAAATATGATTAATGGTGGATTTTTAGCAGGTATGGCTGGTGGTTTCATAGCAGTATATACAATTAAAATGCTTAAAAGATATATACCATCTAAGGGAACTTTAGCAGGATTCATTAGTTTTTGGGTTTATCCAGTTTTAGGAACACTTATTGTTGGAACATTGATGTTCTTTGTTGTAGGAAAACCAGTTACAGCTTTAAATCAAGGGTTGATTTCATGGCTTGGAAGTATGGCAGGAACAAATGCAGCATTATTTGGCGCTATTTTAGGAATTATGGTTTCATTTGATCTTGGAGGACCAGTAAATAAAGCAGCATATGCATTCTGTATAGGTGCTATGGCAGAAGGTATTATCATACCATATTCAGTATTTGCATCAGTAAAAATGGTATCAGCCTTTGGTGTGACTTTTGCAACATTATTATTTAAAAAATATTTTAATGAAGAAGAACAAGAAGTTGGAAAATCAACTTGGTTACTAGGTTTAGCAGGAATTACAGAAGGAGCTATTCCATTTATGATAGCGGATCCGTTAAGAGTTATTCCGAGCTTATGTATTGGATCAGCTATTACAGGTTCAATAGTGTCAGTATTTAATATAGGATTAGATGTTCCTGGTGCAGGAATATTCTCATTATTTGTTTTAAAGGGTCAGCCATTATTATTAGGAATGGGTGTATGGTTCGGTGCAGCAGTATTTGGAGCTGTAATTTCAGCAGCATTATTAGTAATAACAAGAAAAAGTAAATTGAAGAAACAATAATAAAATAAATATTATCAGGATTTAGTTTAAGAAGATAGTCTTTAAATTAAATCCTAAATAAGTATAAATTAAGAGGTGTAAAATGAAAAAAGTTCATATAGTTCCACATATGCATTGGGACAGGGAATGGTATTTTTCTACTGAAGAATCAAGAATTTTATTGGTAAATAACATGAAAGAAATAATGGATATGTTAGAAAATAATCCTGACTATCCTTATTTTATAATGGATGGGCAGACTGCCATATTAGAAGACTACTTAGCAGTAAAGCCACAAGATAAAGAGCGTATTAAAAAGTTAGTTGAGGAAGGAAAATTAATAATAGGTCCTTGGTATACTCAAACTGATGAAATGGTAGTAGGTGGAGAATCCATAGTAAGAAATCTTTTATATGGAATAAAAGATTGTGGTGAATTTGGAGATTATATGAAAATAGGATATCTTCCAGACTCATTCGGACAGAGCGCTCAAATGCCTCAAATATTAAATGGATTTGACATTAAACATTCTATATTTTGGAGAGGATGCTCTGAAAGAAAGGGGACTGGAAAGACAGAATTTAATTGGACATCAGACGATGGTTCAGAAGTAGTAGTTCAAATGCTTCCATTAGGCTATGCAATAGGTAAGTATCTTCCAACAGATATAGATGCTCTAAAAAAAAGAATGGAAAAATATTTTCCTGTTTTAGACAGAGGTGCAACTACGGAACATGAAATATTACCAAATGGACATGATCAAATGCCAGTTCAGAAGAATATATTTAACGTTATAGAAAAGTTAAAAGAATTATATACAGATAGAGAATTCTTTTTAAGTAGATATGAAAATATATTTGAAGAATTAGAGAAAGAAAGTAACAGAGATACAATAAGTGGTGAGTTTTTAGATGGAAAATATATGAGAGTACATAGAAGTATATTTTCAACAAGAATGGATATAAAAGCAGCTAATGCAAGAATAGAGTCTAAGATAACAAATATTTTAGAACCTCTTGCATCAATTGCATATTCTTTAGGGTTTGAATATCATCATGGACTAATTGAACTTATTTGGAAAGAGATAATGAAAAATCATGCACATGATAGTATTGGATGCTGTTGTTCTGATAAAGTTCATAAAGAAATAATGAATCGTTTCTTATTAGCAGAAGAAAAGGTGGATAGATTAATAGAATTTTATAAGAGAAAAATTACGGATGCAATCAGTTGTGAAAAAGCATTGGATAAGTTAACTATATTTAACTTAATGCCATATGAGAGGGAAGAAATAATCAGAGCACAGATAATAACTAAAATGAAATCATTTGAAATGGTTAATGATGAGGATATTAAACTTGATTTTCAGGTAATTCATAAAGAAGAAATAGATGCAGGACTTATAGACCGTCAGATTGTGCATTATGGAAACTATGATCCATTTATGATATATACAATAGAGTTTAAAGATGTTGTGCCAGCTATGGGTTATAAAACATATTTAATAAAAGAATCTGAATTTATGATTGAAAAGGAATATGAAGCAGTTAATAAAATTGATAATGATTTTTATGAAATAGAAGTAAATGAAAATGGTACCCTTAAAATATTAGATAAGAAGATCAATAAAACTTTTGACAATGTTCTATTGATGGAAAATGGAGGCGATGAGGGTGATGAATATGATTTTTCTCCACTTGTAGATGAAAAATTAATATTCAATACTCATGTAAAGGCTGAATATTCAATAAAGAAAAATAAATTTAATAATGAAATAAAGATATCTTATAGATTAGATGTGCCTAAAAATATTCAATCAAGAAAAAATAATAATATAGATGGATATGTAGATTTGAATATAAGCATAAATGTTCCAAATGATAAAGCAAGAATTGATATAGTTTTTGATATAGATAATCAAGCTTGTGATCACAGAATTAGAACGTATATTCCTACAAATATTACATCAAAATTCTCTGTATCAGACAATCAATTTGGGTATATCAAGAGAGATGTGTATGATGAAGCAATGGATGTATGGGAAAAAGAAGGATGGGATGAAAGACCAGATTCAATTTATCCTATGCTAACATTTGTAGGATTATCTGATGAAAAGCATGGTGTAGCGGTGCTGACTAATAGTACTAGAGAATTTGAGATAGTAGGAGAAAAATTTGATACTATTGCTATAACTCTATTTAGAAGTGTTGGATTCTTAGGCAAAGAAGAAATGGTAAGACGTCCAGGTCGTCCATCAGGAATAAAATTACCAACACCTGATTCACAACTTATTGGTAACATAACAATCGATTTTGCAATAGCAACCCATGAAAAGTCGACTTTAGAAGCTAATGTTGCAAATATGGCAAAGCAATATTTAACTCCTATGGTTACATATAATAAAATGCCATATAATGCAATGAAATTAAATGATTCTGAAGTTATCACTCCTTATTCGTACAGTCTTTTAAAGCAATATGATGAAAATCTAGTTTTAAGTGTTATTAAAAAAGCTGAAAAAGAAGAAGGCTTAATTATAAGGATGTATAACCCCAATGAATATGAAGAATCTACTAATATTTTATTTGATAGAAGTATTAAAGAAGCTGTGAAAGCTAATTTAAATGAAAGAAAAATAGAAAAAATAAATATAGAAGATAGTAGTATAAAAGTTAAATGCAAAAAAAATCAAGTTCAAACAATATTAATTAAGTAATAATTTAAAGAGTTAGATATATGTAATATTATATCTGACTCTTTTAAGTATTATTGAAAAAAGATTAATAGTGCAAAAAGTATACAGAAAGCACTAGAAGATGGATATAAATCTGTTAAGAAAACTTCTAAAAATATAGTACTCTTAATAAAATATATGAATTAGTAAAGTACTATCAGGATAAAAAAATGCTAGTAGTACTTTTTTAAAATCACACTAATCAGAATTAATGAGATTTTTTCTATACTGAGAAGGAGTACACCCCATCTTTTTATGGAATATCTCAGTATAATAACTTGAACCTGTAAATCCACATTGCAATGCAATTTCAGTTATTGAATATGATGTGAACTGAAGGAGTTTTAGGCTTTTTTCAAGTCTGTATTCTGTAAGATATGTAATAGGTGTTTTATTAAGAAAATCTTGAAATATGCTGCAACAACTACTTCTACTCACATGTCCTGAATAAGCAATTTCCTCAAGGGTTAATTTTTTCTGAAAGTTTTCTTGGATAAATCCAGTCATATCATGCATAGCTTTAAGATTCTTTTTTTGTAGGATACTTTTTGAATTCTTATCCTTAAGAAATTTATATAGGAGATAAATTAAAGAATGAACTATACTTATAACCTGCAGTTCAAAGCCATCTGTTTTTTCAGTACATAATTGATAGATTTCTTTTATCTTTTCTATACAATCTTTCTGCCAAAAAACAGATTGTCTCAAGATTGAATATGCATTAGTAGTATCATTAAATAATGTATCTAAATAATTATTTTTAATTATGGACAGCTGAGAAAATAAGTTGGTATTTAGTAATATACATATAAATTCACAATCAGAGCCATCCTTGGAATAGCCATAATGCATATGTTGTGAATTAACAAAAATACACTCATTTTCTTTTATATCATAACTATCTCCATTAATTGAATATGACATATTTCCTTTTAACATAAGTGTGAATTCCAAATCATTATGCCAGTGGTTGATAGCTGACATGCCTGGATATTCTGACAATAAACTTTTATTTGCTCGAATGGGGAAATCTATAAAATTATATGAAACTTTTTCAGATTTATTAGTAGATAAATTCATTTTTATCATAATACTCCTTTCATCTAATATATACGATTGTTATATATTTTAAACCTATTATTATATTTTTACAGGTAAATTTGTAATATTATTATAATATACTATTTTATTATTGGAAACTATAAATAAGATTCCAATAATAATAAAGAAAAGGAGAAATCTTATGTCAGAAAAAAAATTATGTCCAGCTTGTGGAAGTAGTGAAATTGGAAAAGGAAAACAAATAGCACATGGAAGAATGATTCCAGTAAATAAAATTTTTACAGCTGGATCAAATATTTTAGCAGATATATGCACTAGCTGTGGAAATATTTTATCACTTAAAGTAGAAGAACCAGAAAGATTTAAGTTATAGTTAAAAGGTATTGTAATTTTAATAAGATATTAAATTAGATATATAGGTTGTCAGTAAATTATTTATTTGAAAGAATGATTTTGGGAGAGTGATAATTATGGAAAATAACTTTATAGACATGCATATGCATAGTTTTTATAGTGATGATGGTGAGTTCACACCTTCAGAGTTAGTGAAAAAATGTCATGAGAGTGGTGTGAGAATCATGGCTATTGCAGATCATAACACTATCAAAGCAATCGATGAAGCTATAAAAGAGGCGCAAAAATATAATATAAATTATATTCCTGCAATAGAAATTGACTGTACTTATAAAGGAATTAATCTACATGTACTTGGATATGGAATTGACTATAAAAATGATATATTTAATAAGTTAGAAGAAAATATAGTAATTCAAGAAATTCAAGCATCTGAAAAGAAAATTGAATTAACAAATAGGCTTGGATTTAATATAAGAAAACAGCAGCTTGATGAAGTAAGCAAAAACGGCATTTATACTGGAGAAATGTTTGCAGAAGTCTTATTAAATGATGAAAGATATAATGATAATTCTATTTTAGAACCATACAGAGCTGGTGGATCAAGAAGTGATAATCCATATGTTAACTTTTACTGGGATTATTACTCACAGGGTAAATCATGTTATACTGAAATTGTTTATCCATCATTAGAAGAAACAGTTAGTTTTATCAAGAACAGTGGTGGAATTGCAGTTCTTGCTCATCCTGGAAATAATCTAAAAGGCTGTTTTGATATATTTGATGAAATGATTGATGCAGGTATTGAAGGTGTTGAAGCATTCAGTAGTTATCATGATGATACAGCAATACAGTATTTTTTAGACAAAGGAATGAATTCTAACCTTCTTATAACTTGTGGAAGTGATTATCATGGAAAGACAAAGCCAGCTATACAAATAGGGAAGACAGGATGCTTTGTAGATGAAACTGAAATTGAAAAACATCTTAAAAAGGTTGGTTTAATTTAAATAAAGATACTAAATAGTTTTTAGTGAATTTTAAAAGCTAAGCTTCAGAATTGCTATAAACCTACAAAAATCATAATTTTGATTTTTGTAGGTTTTTGTTTTATAAATTTATATCAATACATATATTTACAAATAAATAATTTAGTGGTAATATTAACAAAAAGCAGTCTATAACTATAGACTGAGAAAGGAGAAAAAATATATGGGCATATCGAAGATTCCACAATCGGAACTTATTGTGATGAAAGTTATTTGGGATAATGAGAAAACACTTTCATCTAAGGAAATAATAAATATCTTAAAAGAAAAAACAGGATGGAAAAGAACAACTACATTAACATTACTATCAAAGCTTGTTCAGAAGGAGTTTATTAGTGCAGAAAAAATAAAATTATATACGTACTATACTCCTATAATAACCAAAAAAGAATATCTTGAACTCGAAACAGAGTATTTTTTTACAAACATTCATGATAGGTCTTTAAAGAGTCTTATTACTGCACTTCATGATAATGATGAGATAAGTGAAGATGATATTGAAGATTTAGAAAAATGGATAAAAGAGAGAAAAGAATAAAATTTTTAAAATTAGCTTAGATGATCTCGTATTTATAGTCTTGGGAAATTAATTTAAGTTGTTATTTAATTTGAAAATAGAATCTAGGGAAAGAGTTTACAGGTTAAGATTAAATTAGATATGTATAAAAGAGATTTGAATAATATAGAAAGTTTGGAGGTGTTGTATGGCTGAAGTTATATTTTTTGAATTAATAAGAATTACTTTTATAGGTAGTGTAGGGATACTACTACTTCTTATGCTAAAAAAATTCATATTAAAAAAGTATACTAAACAATTCAATTATTATATATGGCTTGTGATTATTATAAGAATGTTGACTCCTTTTAACATACCTATTACATTAACAATGGACAAAGAGCCAGGTATGATAATTAATAATATGATAGAAGATAGAAGTGGAATAAATGAGACACAAGATTATGAATATCCTTTAGGATCTATACAATCAGATTTTCAAGACAACAATATAGAAAATGGATCGAAAATTTCATACTTTGATAAAGAAATAAAAAATATGGTTGCGCTACTTATGAGTAAGCATAAGCTGACTACTATGCTAGTATATTTGTGGTTGTGTGTTGCGTTGATAATTTCTATATATAGAATTATTTCATACATAAAAATGAAAAATTTAATCTTAGATTTATCTTATAGTATGGATGAAAATAATTCCAGTCTAAAGTACAGGTGTAATAAAATGCTCTCTAAAATAAAATGTGATTTGATGAAAGAACTGAAATTAAAGCAGAATATAACACTTAAAATATCTGATGCAGCAAATATTCCATTTGGTATGGGAATATTAAAAAAATATATTATTATCCCAGCCAATAGCAATTTAAAAGAAGATGAATTAAGATGGATTTTAAAGCACGAATTAATTCATTATAAAAAAAGGGATTTGCTTTATAAATATATTGTCATAGTTGTAAAAACAATATATTGGTTTAATCCATTAGTTTATATTATGAGCAGAACAATTGAAAATGAATGTGAACTTTCATGTGATGAAGATGTATTAAAAAATCATGATTTTAATGAACGAAAAGAATATGCTTTGACACTTGTAAAGTCATTAAAAGACAATAATCAGAGAGTTTTAGGAATAAATCTGTCTACTGGCTTTGGTGATAAAAAACTATTAAAAGAGAGGTTTGAAGAGATGTTTAGTAAAAAGGCAAAGAGTGGAATTTTAATTGCAGGACTTTGTATTGTAATCTGTATTGCATCATTTTTTATAATATCTAATAGGAATTTAGAGGAGACTTCGGCTGATGATGGAAGAAGTAATTCAAATGTATCAGTTGATTCTTCAAATGATGAAATTGAATTATATCAATTAACTACTGATAAATATAAAGGATATTATATGGAGATTAAAGATCCTAAAAGGATAAAAGTTGGAGTTACAGTAAAGTTAAATGAAGAAGGTCAGACTGCATCTAAGATAGCACAAAACTATAATGCTGTAGCGGCTATTAATGGAGGTGGATTTCTTGATCAATCATCAACTGGATATTGGAATGGAACTGGTGGTATTCCTGTAGGTATAATTATGAGTAAAGGAGAAGTAATTTATAATGATGTTGAAGAGACAGAGAAAACAGAACTTTTCGCAATTGATAAGCAGGGACAAATGATTGTGGGAACTTATTCAGTAGAAGATTTAAAAGAAAAGGGAGTTCAGGAAGCAGTAAGCTTCGGACCATCTTTGATTATAGATGGAAAAATGAGCGAAATGACTGGAGATGGGGGCTGGGGAATAGCACCTAGAACAGCAATTGGACAGAAAGAAGATGGTACAATAATACTTCTTGTCATTGACGGAAGAGTTATTGGAAGCCTTGGTGCAACGTTAAAAGAAACTCAGGAAATAATGTATAAGCTTGGAGCAGTGAATGCTATTAATCTTGATGGCGGAAAATCAAGTACTATGTACTATAATGGAAATACAATAAATGAAACAGAAGGGCGAAAGATACCGACAGCAATTCTTGTTGAATAAAATAAGTATATTTAAAGACCACATTGAAGTTACATTCAATGTGGATTCTTTTTTGAATAGGAAATAAGGTGTTTAGGCTTTTATTAGTATTAACAGGTATGAGTTATTTGAAATTATAGTGATGTCTTTATATTTTGAATTAGTAACATAATTAAGTTTTTTGTTTAAGTATATTTTTTAGTATAAGTCTGGGAACTTTGATCTTAGAATTCATGAAAAATAAAAGTTAAATCATTCCTTTTTGGAATCAATTCTTATATAAGTTGAATTGATTTGATGCATATTAATTTATAAACTATAAGTATGATAGGTTTACGTAAAAGATAAAAGAAAAGTTTGTAAATCAGACTTTCCTTTTATCATTACAATTGAGAGGAGATCATAAAGAATATGCTTATTTTTGATGATAAAAATTATAAAGTAGATACATGCAATATTGATGGTATTAGTATTAAATTCCGTTCATTTAAGGAAATATTATATTGTGAAAAACCAGTAGATTCTATACAGAAAATGAATATATTTGTTCCGGAAATTTATTATGAAGGAAATACAATTAAGGGATATTCATTGCATACAGCACCTATTTTTATGCCTAATACAGTGGGAGGATATATGCCTGGACCGGCAGATGAACCTGGAAAGGATTTTAAGGGAAGAATAAATTCTATTTTCAGAGCGTTAAAGCATGGTTATATTGTTGTAAGTGCAGGTGTTCGTGGAAGAACATCAGGAGTGAAAACCAATGAATTTTTTGTAGGAAGTAAAGCAGGAGAAATCAGTAATGAAAATGGAAAAATGGTAGGAAGAGCTCCTGCACTAGTAGTTGATATGAAAGCTGCTAGTCGTTATCTTCGTTATAATAAAGGAAGAATTCCTGGAAATACTGAATGTATTGTAACTAATGGAACAAGTGCTGGTGGTGCACTTTCTGCAATAATTGGTGCTTCAGGAAATAGTGAGGATTATAATCCGTATCTTAAAGAAATTGGTGCAGCGGATGAAAGAGATGATATTTTTGCAGCAAGCTGTTATTGTCCAATTCATAATCTAGAAAATGCTGATGCAGCATATGAATGGCAATTTTGTGGTTATAATGATTATCACCGTATTAAACATGTAAGAAGTGAGAGTGGTGTAAAAAATATTCAGATAGATGGTATACTTACAGAAAAACAAATTAAGATTTCTGAGGAATTAAAAAGGTTGTTTCCTAAATATCTGAATAGTCTTAAGCTTAAAGATTCATCCAATAATGAATTGTTATTAGATGAGAATGGTGAAGGCAGTTTTAAAGAATATATTAAAAAACTTGTAATAAATTCAGCACAGAAAGAATTAGATCTATGTAGCACATATAAAATCATAGATAATGCTACTGTTTGTGGAAGTAAAATAGATGAACAGGAATATCTGAGTATTGAAGATGGAAAAGTTGTAGATATAAACTGGGATGGTTTCATAAAGAAAATTACTCGTATGAAAGTTGCACCAGCATTTGATGCACTAGATTTGAAAAGTCCAGAAAATGAGGAATTTGGAACTGAAGCAATTAAAGCAAAGCATTTTACAGCTTATTCTCAAGAGCATAGTGAAGTAGAAGGCACATTAGCAGATCCAAAAATTATTAAGCTACTTAACCCTATTAAGTATATTAATAATTCTGATACTGCAAAATATTGGAGAGTACGTCATGGTGCTTTTGATAGAGATATTTCATTGGCAATGCCATCAATTTTATCATTAATACTTGAAAATAATGGATATGTTGTAGATTTCTCTTTACCATGGGGGATTCCTCATAGTGGGGATTATGATTTAGATGATTTATTTGCATGGATTGATGAAATATATACTAAGTAAGAAAAACATGGTACAACTACAATGTTGTTTATAACAAATGACAATGAAAAGAAAGTTTAAGCTAACAATATATGTGAAGCATATTATGTGTCTATTGATTGCAAATACATAGTAATGCTGTGAGAAAAGGAATAAAAAATCAGTTATTAGAAAGATTAGATAGTTTATATAAAAGATAGAACTATCTAATCTTTTTTGTGTGTTATTTGTAAAAAATTTAAAATAGCTAAAGTAACTACTTGTTGTAATATTTTATCTTTATGAGTGAATTATTCAACATTTAGTGTACAATAAATAATGTTTATTTATCATTAATATATGAGTTTTTTCTTAATTGTATTGGTGTACAGCCAAATTTATTTTTGAAAGTTTTATAGAATAATTTATAATTAGTGAAACCATGAGAATCTAAAATAGTGTTTAGATGATTATTTGTATGTATTAAATCATGATAAATATGTGCTAATCTAACTTCATTAAGATATTCTAAAAAAGTTTGTCCGATATATTTCTTGAATTTTCTACAAAAATATTCTGGCTGAAGGTGAGCAATATCTGAAATTTCTTGAATAGAAATAGCACGATTATAGTTAAGTTTTGTATAGTCAAGTACGGGTTCAAGCTGTGATAAAAAAATCATAGTTTTTTCTTTTTGATTTCCACCAATAATAATTTTGAAATTTTCACATAGTTCATATAATAATTCAAATACAAGGCTTGTAAAAAGTAAATGACTAAATTCTGAAGAATTAATTTTTAAGCTTTCCATAGATTTTAATATTTTTTTTAAGTTAACAATATTTTTTTTCTGATTTTCATCGTTTGAATTATAATTTAAATCAAAGTAATAATTTTTATAATCTGGGACATAGCGATTTAAAAGTGTTGAGGGAATCTGTAATAATATAGAAGTGTTTTTACTCATGCAGTGGGTTGAGTGAATAGCACCAGAGTTTATTAAGATGCAATCACCTTCTTTTAAATCGTATTTATTTTGCCCAATTTCAACTTTCAATTCTCCAGAGGTCAAATAAATAATTTCTATTGAGTTATGCCAATGACTTGCTACATAGTTTTGACTATCATCAAAAAGTCTAATGTACACATCAAGGTTTTCAGATGGGTATATAAGCTCATGAGTATAATTTTTCTTATCCACAAAATCAATCCTTTCAAATATATTATATAATTTTTTAAATAGAAAAACAAATTTTAAAAAGATAATATTGACTATTAAATTAATCAATAAAAGTACTTATGTTTATAAATGAAAATGTATACAATTGATGTATAGCCAAGAAAATATGATTGGTTAGTACTAATAAGATTATTTTAAGTAAATAAATAAGTCAAAAACAGCTATTATTTTAATATGAAAGTAGGAGATGAGAATAGTGTATATAAACGGAGTGAATTTAGGAAATTGGTTGGTACTTGAAAAATGGATGAGTCCAACTTTATTTTATGGAACAGATGCTGAAGATGAATATTATCTTCCAAGAAGACTTTCTAAGGATGTTTATGAATCACGTATTAGAATACACAGAAGTGAATATGTAACAGAAAGAGATTTTGCATATATAAAGTCATTAGGCTTTAATTCTGTGAGAATACCAGTACCATATTTTATTTTTGGAGATTGTAAACTTTTTATAGGATGTACAGAGGAATTGGACAAAGCATTTAATTGGGCAGAAAAGTATGATTTAAGCATTTTAATTGACTTACATACAGTACCAGGTAGTCAAAATGGATTTGATAATGGTGGAATTTCAGGGGTGTGCAAATGGGCTAAAGAGCCTGAAAGTGTTAAGTTTACTTTAAGTGTACTTGAAAGATTAGCAATAAGGTATGGGGATAGGAAAGGTCTTATGGGAATAGAGATTTTGAATGAACCTCTTACTCCAAAGTTATGGGATATGTTTGATATCAAAAATAGATATAAAGCTGTAGATGAAAAAATGGCAGAAGAAAGTGGTCCTGTATCATTAGAGTTTTTACGTGAGTTTTATGTGGATGCTTATAGAATTATTAGAAAACATATGAAAGAAGATAAATATGTAGTATTTCATGATGGGTTTGATCTAAAGGCATGGAAGGATTTTATGCGAGAAGATGAATTTAAAAATGTGATTTTAGATACTCATCAATATTTGATGACTGCAGAGTGCAATAAATGTGAAAAAAATTTAGAAAGTTATGTTAAATATATAAAAGAAAATTATGAAAAAGATATTGAAGAAATGAGGGAGTATTTTCCTATTATCTGTGGAGAATGGAGCTTATTTAACTCTTATGGAACTGGTGTAGATACTCAAGGTGGTCAATCTCCTTTAAATGGAATAAATGCAGATAATGATGTGATTTCAAAGGAAGAAAAGAAAATTTTATACAGTACAATTGCTGAATCACAGCTTAATGCATGGAAAAAAGGTAATGGACATTACTATTGGAATTATAAATTACTTTTAGATACAGTCAATGAAAAAGGATGGATTGGCTGGGATAGCTGGGATCTAGGGAAGAGTGTAGCACAAGGATGGTATCCTATAGAAAAAAGGAGCGTGAATTTTAATGATTAAGAATCCAATATTACCTGGATTTAATCCAGATCCATGTATATGCAGAAAGGGTGATGATTATTATATAGCAGTATCTTCATTTGAATGGTTTCCAGGAATACCAATATATCATTCAAAAGATTTAAAAAATTGGGAACTATATACTCATGTACTTACTGATGATAAAATGGTTGATTTAAAAAAACTTCCATCTGCAAAAGGTATTTGGGCTCCATGCCTTACTTATTGTGAAAAAGAAGATTTATTCTATGTTGTTTATGGTGTAATGAATTCCATGAATGCAAGATATTTTGATGTTGATAATTATATAATAAGCGCAAAAGATATTAAAGGACCTTGGAGTGAGCCGGTATATATTCATTCATCGGGATTTGATGCATCAATTTTCCATGATGATGATGGAAAGAAATATATAGTGTCTCTTGAGTGGGAAACAAGAGAAGGATATGAAAAACCAGGTGCAATATGTATTGTAGAATATTCTCCAAAAAAGAAAGAAATAATAGGATATCCTCAAAAGATATGGTCAGGAGGAACAGATAGAGGATGTATAGAAGCTCCACATCTAACAAAACGTGGAGATTGTTACTATATAATGTGTGCAGAAGGAGGAACAGGATATGGACATAGCGTCACAATGGGAAGAAGTAAAAATATCTTAGGACCATTTGAAAAAGATCCTAAAAATCCAATTGTAACTTCTATTCCAGGGGACTTTAACGAAAGACATGACCCAGACCATTTAAAACCTAAATATTTTAATCCCAAATCAGTACTTCAAAAGTCTGGTCATGGAAGCTACGTAGAAACATCATTAGGTGAAGTATATCTCGTGCATCTTACTGCAAGACCATTTGTACCTGAATTAAGATGTACTTTAGGGAGAGAAACTGCTATTCAAAAAATGAAATGGACAGAAGATGGATGGCTTAGAATGGAAGATGGTTCTAATTTTGCAAAACAATATGTAGATGAAAGTAATATTAAAGAGTATAGAGTAGAGAAATGTCCGGATTTTGATGACTTTGATAAGGGAGAGCTAGGACTTCAATATTATTCTCCAAGAATAATGCCATCTTCTTTTGCAGATGTTAAAGCAAGACCTGGATATGTGAGAATAAGAGGGCAGGAATCAAGATGTTCATTAAATAAAGTAAGCATTCTTGCAAGAAAATTAACATCAGTTTATGCAGTAGTTACTACTAAAATGGAGTTTATTCCTTATGTGCACCAACATAGTGCAGGATTGATAATGTATTATGATAATATGAATTATATTTATCTAAGGAAATATTACAGCGACACATTAAAACATAGTGCAATTTCTGTAATTCATCTTGAAAACGGAGAAAAGACAGAATTTATAAATACAAGAACAATGGTAGAAGATTCTCCTATTTACTTTAGATTGGTAATTGAAGGAAGAAAATCACATTTTGAATGGTCTTATGATGGTACAAACTATAGTGTAATCGGAAAAATCTTTGATACGACTAAATTTTCAGATGAATATTGTAAATATGGAGAATTTACAGGTACTTTTGTAGGAATAACATGTGCAGATAGAGTGCTTCATAAACATTATGCAGACTTTGATTTCTTTGAATATATAGCTGATGAAGATAAAAATGTAGAGTAAAATAAGCTTTGCATTTACAAAAATAAGAATATTAAATAATATTTGAGCCTCAACACTAAAAATGGTACTTGACATATAAATTTTCAATAGCAAAATTGTGGAAGCCTTGTTGTTTAATGATTAATAATATGTTAAGTATACATTTTAGTTTAGGAATAGTTGAAAGGATGATTTTCTTTATGATGAAAGTTGCTGAAAAGAAAAAAATAAACAGTGGACAGTTATCTATTTTTGAACGTTTTTCTTATGGATTTGGAGATTTTGGGTGTAATATAATTTATACTGCAATGTCTGTGTTTTTACTAAAATATTATGTTGATTATGCAGGTGTAAGTGCTGCAGCAATAGGAACAATAATGCTTGTCTCAAGAGTATTTGATGGTGTAAGTGACTTGATTATGGGAATCATTGTAGATAGAACTAAGACTAAATACGGAAAAGCAAGACCATGGATTTTAAGAATGGCAATTCCATTTGCATTATCAGGGGTATTACTATTTGCGGTTCCAGTTTCATGGGGAACTTCTGCAAAACTTGTATACGTTTTTATAACTTATAATTTAGTTTCAACAATTATTTATACTGCTATTAATGTTCCATATTCAACCTTAAATGCATTAATGACTCAAGATCCATATGAAAGATCGATTTTGAGTATATATCGTAATCTTTTAGCAACTGGAGGTACATTAATAATTAATTCGTGTACTTTAAGGTTAGTATCATACTTTGGAAATAATGCAAGTGCGTGGACAAAAGCATTTGTAGTATTTGGGACTTTAGCATTATTAGCATTTTTTATTAATTTTTTTGGTACAAAAGAGAGAGTAACAGTTGCAAATTCGAAAAAAGAAGCTACTGAAGTTTCTATAAAAGAGGGGTTTAAAACATTATTTAAAAATAAATATTGGATACAAGTTGCAATATTACTAGTACTTATATTTATAGGAATGGCTCTTTCTTACGGATCTACAACATTTTATACAGAATATATATTAGGTGACATATACCTTGCAGATACAATAAATTCTGTAATGAATTTAGCTCAGATTGTATTCATGTTTTTAATAGCTGGATTCATAAAGAAATTGGGGAAGAGAAATGTAATGGCAATTGGATTTATAATCACAATATTTGGGACATGCATTATAGCTATTCCAGGAGTGGGGTATATTGGAGTAATGATTTCAAGTATAATTCGTGGTATAGGTAATGCGTGTTCAGGAGCTACAATGTGGGCAATGCTTTCAGATACCATTGAATATGGAGAATGGAAAACTGGAAATAGAGTAGAAGGATTAGCAAATAGTGCTGCAAGCTTTGGATATAAAGTGGGGAATGGTTTTGGTTCAGCATTATTGGGGTGGATACTTGCTTTTGGAGGTTATATAGCACAATCTTCAATTCAAACCAAAATGGCACTGTTATCAATTAGACTAGTTTATATAATAATACCAATATCAATATATCTTATCATCCTGATAATTTTAAAGTTCTATAATTTAGATAATGAATTTGATGAAATAGTAACGGATTTAAACAAAAGAAGATAGATTTATAAAAATTTGAAAATTTAGTTTATGAATTAGTCAAACTTATATAAATTATTGGTTTTTTAAATAATTAATTTTTATAAATTTTGTTTAATAAACCATCTAATAAGACAAATAGAGCGTATCATCAATGTTATAAAAAGATATAAAGTAGAAGTTTAAATGCTACTTTATATCTTTTTTTTTATAATAGATTAGATGAGGCTTCAGTAAATAAAATCTAAGTTACATAAAAAAATTATGTATGTGTGTTTCAATTTTAACATACTAAAAATAGAGTACTTAAATTTTAATATTATATAAGATTGTTTTTTACTAAATATGTTAAAAAAATAAATTGTATTCAATAAATGTACAAAAATGAAAAAATAATGTATACTTTAAAAGTTAAATTATTATCAATCATGAGGTGGAAAAATGTATTACAGTGATATTGAAAAACTTACAAACTCATCAAAAACAAAAAAGGAAATGGCGGATAAAAGTATAGTCAAGTATTTTGCTCGAGCTATTATGGCTGGAATATTTCTAATGCTAGCAACTATTCTTTCGTATACCATTGGTGCTGTACTTTCTAGTAATTATCCAGAAGCTGCAAAAATATCAGGAGCAGCATTATTTTGCTTTGCAATAATAGCTGTTGTTTTCTTTGGAGGAGAACTTTTTACAGGAAATAATATGGTTATGTTTATAGGGTATTTGAAAAAAGAAGTTAGTTTAAAAGATACCATGAAAATATGGATATATTCTTTTATTGGGAATTTAATCGGTATAGTTATATTTGCTTATATGTTTGCTGAGAGTGGATGCAATTTTGAAAGTATTAAAAGTTATATTGAACCTATAGTTTATGGGAAAATAAATCTTTCGGTAAGTCAAATGATTTTTAGAGGAATACTATGTAATTTCAGTGTGTGTTTAGCAGTTTATAGTGGAATAAGACTTAAAAGTGAAACTGGAAAAATAATATTAATGTTTTTATGTGTATTTACTTTTGTGTTGGCAGGTTTTGAACATAGTATTGCAAATCTTGCAGCATTTGCAATTGCTTTCTTTTCATTTGGAGGACTTCCTATGGTGCCAGTGTTAAATAATATATTCTGGGTAGTTATTGGAAATATATTAGGTGGAGGATTGATACTAGGAGGACTTTTAGTAATCTCAAGTATAAAAGATAATTAGTGAGTAAATATTTTACATAATTTTAAAGATTCTGGCTAAATATTAGTATTAAATTGAATTAAAGCAAAAAAAAATCATAGAAGTTATTGACAAAAAAAGAAAAGTAATGCATATTTATATTATGTGATAAAATTAACAAAGTGTGTAATAGAAATTGTCATATTAAGTTAAAATAGATATTTATTATTAATATTGACAATACATACTAAGTTGAGATAATATTTTATTTGAAAATGATTTTCAAATAAAAGTTATAATAGTTTTATGAAATGCTGATTAAATAGTACATAGGTTATTATGGGACAAGTTTAATCATCGCGACCCTTTTTTATTATAATCACTTAGCAATATTATAATTTTAAAGTTCCTAACCGATTCTGTAATAAAATTTGTGAAGGTATTTTGGGATACGCTGAGTAGTTGCGGTTTATTGAAAAATATCTTACAGCATTTCATAAAACATGTTAGAAAAATTAAGTTTAGCTTACACATAATTAATAATATAAATTATAAAAAAATATATATATGCACAAGGAGGACTAGACATGTTAGAAAATGAACAATGGGCTGGATTCGAAGGAAGGATTTGGAAAGAAGAAATCAATGTTAGAGATTTCATTCAAAACAACTATACACCATATGATGGTGATACAAGTTTCTTAGCAGATCCAACAGAAGCTACAAATAAACTTTGGAGCAGATTACAAGAATTGCAAAAAGAAGAAAGAGCTAAAGGTGGAGTACTTGACATGGAAACAGAAGTTGTTTCTGGTCTTACAGCTTATGGCCCTGGATATATTGATGAATCTTTAAAAGAACTTGAAAAAGTAGTAGGACTTCAAACAGACAAGCCTCTTAAGAGAGCTTTCATGCCATATGGTGGTATTAAAATGGCTGAACAATCTTGTGAAAACTATGGATACAAACCAAATCCAGAATTACACAAGATATTTACTGAATACCATAAGACACATAACCAAGGGGTATTCGATGCTTATACACCAGAAATGAGAGCAGCTCGTAGCAGTCATATTATAACAGGACTTCCTGATACTTATGGACGTGGACGTATCGTAGGTGACTACAGAAGAGTAGCTCTTTATGGTATTGACGGTCTTATAGAAGAAAAATCAAAAGATCTTGCTAACTGTGGCGATGGAACTATGACTGATGAAGTTATTCGTCTTAGAGAAGAAATTACAGATCAAATTAAAGCACTTAAAGATATGAAGAAAATGGCTGAAGGTTATGGATATGATATTTCAAAGCCAGCAAAAGATGCTAGAGAAGCAATTCAATGGTTATATTTTGGATATCTTGCAGCAATAAAGACTCAAAATGGTGCAGCTATGTCAATAGGACGTGTGTCTACTTTCCTTGATATTTATATTCAAAGAGACCTTGATAACGGAGTTCTTACTGAAGATGAAGCTCAAGAATTAATCGACCATTTAACAATGAAATGTAGAATGGTTAAATTTGCAAGAATAACTTCTTACAATGAATTATTCTCAGGAGATCCTTCATGGGTTACTATAGGACTTGGTGGTATAGGTGTTGATGGACGTCACATGGTAACAAAGAACGACTATCGTTTCCTTCATACATTAGAAAATATGGGACCTTCACCAGAACCAAACCTTACTGTATTTTACTCTTCAGCACTTCCTGAAAACTTCAAGAAGTATGCAGCAAAGATTTCAGTAGATACAAGCTCTATTCAATATGAAAATGATGATGTAATGAAGCCAGTATGGGGAGATGATTACTCAATCTGTTGTTGTGTATCTGCTACTCAAACAGGTAAAGAAATGCAGTTCTTCGGAGCTAGAGCTAACCTTGCTAAATGTTTACTTTATGCAATAAATGGTGGTATTGATGAAAAATCAGGTAAACAAGTTGGTCCTGAATACAAAGGAATCACTTCAGAATATCTTGATTATGATGAAGTAATTGCAAAATATGAACAAATGAGTGACTGGTTAGCTGATCTTTATGTAAATATATTAAACTTAATTCAATACATGCATGATAAATACTACTATGAAGCAGCAGAAATGGCTCTTATAGATACAGAAGTAAGACGTACATTTGCAACTGGTATTGCAGGTTTCTCACATGTAATTGATTCACTTTCTGCAATTAAATATGCAAAAGTTAAAACAATCCGTAATGAAGATGGTATTGTTACAGATTACGAAATCGAAGGTGATTTCCCAAGATACGGTAACGATGATGATAGAGCTGATGAAATTGGTATATATGTTCTTAAGTCATTCCTTGACAAAATCAAGAAGAGACACACATACAGAAATTCTGAACCTACAACATCATTACTTACTATTACATCAAATGTAGTATATGGTAAGTATACAGGTAATATGCCAGATGGACGTGAAGCTTGGACTCCACTTGCACCAGGAGCTAGCCCATCTTATGGAGCAGAAAAGAACGGATTACTTGCTTCATTAAACTCTGTAGCTAAGCTTCCTTATGAATGGGCATTAGATGGTATTTCAAATACACAAACAATTAACCCAGATGCATTAGGACACGGAGAAGAAGAACAAGTTGATAAACTTGTACAAGTATTAGATGGTTACTTTGATCAAGGACCACATCACTTAAATGTTAATGTATTCGGTATTGAAAAATTAAAAGACGCTATGGAACATCCAGAAAAAGAAGAATATGCTAACTTTACTATCCGTGTATCTGGATACGCAGTTAAGTTTATAGATTTAACAAGAGAACAACAACTTGATGTTATCTCTAGAACATGTCATGAAAGAATGTAATTTAGATAAAAATATAGCAAGAATTCATTCAATAGAGACTTTTGGATCTGTTGATGGACCGGGAGTACGTTTTGTTACCTTTTTAAAGGGCTGCCATATGAGATGTCAGTTCTGTCACAATCCGGATACCTGGGATATTAACGGCGGTGAGACAAGAACTGCAGATGAGCTTTTGTCTCAAGCTCTAAGATATAAAACTTATTGGAAAAAGGGAGGCGGCATCACTGTAAGTGGTGGTGAGCCTCTTCTCCAAATAGATTTTTTGATTGAATTCTTTAAAAAAGCTAAATCAAAGGGCGTTCATGTCACACTTGATACGTCTGGAAATCCATTTACAAGAGAAGAACCTTTCTTTAGTAAATTTAATGAACTTATGAAAGTAACAGATCTTGTAATGTTGGATATTAAACAGATAGATGAAGAAAAGCATAAAATACTTACTGGATGGAGCAACTCAAATATTCTTGATATGGCTAAGTTTTTATCTGAAATCAATAAACCTGTATGGATTCGTCATGTACTCGTACCAGGTGGAAGTGATAATGATGAACAATTAATAAAACTTGATGAATTTATCAAGACTTTAAAGAATGTAGATCGTGTTGAAGTACTTCCTTATCATAGTCTTGGGACTTTTAAATGGGAAGAGCTTGGTATTGAATATCCGTTAAAGGATGTTGAACCTCCAACTAAGGAGAGAATAGAAAATGCTAAAAAGCTTCTTCATACAATTGAATATAATGGGTATTTATCACGATAATTTATGCCAATTAAAATATAATTAATTAATAAGTCTCTCATTTTGAGAGGCTTATTAATATTAGTTTAAAAACATATTATTGGAAACTATAGTTTATTTTTCAAAGCATATAAAAATAATTAAGTAAATAAAACTTTGTAATAAGATATAAATAATATCATTAAGCTTAAAATTAGTACTCATTACAAAGCAAAGTTTAAAAATTTATATACATTGACTTAGATTTAACTTTTCTTATTATCTGATTTTTGTGCTTTATTGGTAGTAATATCATTGTCTATATTAGGTATTATTGCTTCTTTTATATCTGGCATATTTAATATTGAGTTTTTACTTTGAGCCATATTTGCAAGTATCATACTTAAAATACTCTCCATTGCATTTGGTGTTTTTCCATCAGCTCCACCCATGATTACTGTTTGTGGAACAAGTGGAGATTTGCTTATTTTTAAGGCTTCAGCAAAAGCAGTTAGAACACTTTGTTGTATTTGTAATTCTGGGCCGCCATAAGCATCAACCAAAGCTTTAGCTGCAGTTCCTTTTGCTATACCTACCTTTGTTTCTTGCTCAGCAGTAGCTTGTGCAACTTCTTTAATATTAAATGCTTGTGCTGTACCAACTTTTTCAAGTTTGAAAGCTTCAGCACTAGCTTGTAATTCAACTTGTTTAGCATTTGCAGTTGCATTTAATTCAGTAGCTTTTGCGTTAGCAGCAGCTTCCGCTTCTTTTGTATATCTTGATGCGTCAGCTTCTTGTGTTCTTTTGTATTTATCTGCTTCTGCAAGTTTTTGAGTTTTTAAAGCCAACTGTTCAGCCAATCTTAATTCAGATTTACCTTTATTATCAGCAATTTCTATATCAATGCTTGATTGTGTAAGTGCTGCTTGAGCTGCACTTTTTGCAATAGCTTCATTTAATTCTCTTTGTTTTTCTGCTGATTTTTGTTTAGCTTCATTAGTTTTAATTTCTTCTAAAGCAACTTGTCTATCTCTTAATTGTGCTAATATAAGATCAATACGCTTATCTGTTGAAGAAGCAGCAGGTGTACCTATTAATACCTCTTGCAATTCTAAGTCATATAATTTGAATTTTTCTTTCATTTCACTTGAGGCTTGTTCTTGAATAGAACTTCTATCTTGAACTAATTCAATTAATGTTTTAGTCTGTCCAATATTTTTAAAATAACCTGCAATCATAGGATCAAGTGACTGTTCAATAAGTATTTTTATATCACCAAATCTTTGAATTACAGAAGAAGCTTTTCTATAATCAATGTTAAATACTACAGTAAGAGGTAGATTTGGCTCAAAAGCATCTTTAGTAATTAGATTAATTTCCTTTAAATTATCATCTAATTTATGATCACCTGATTGGCCGCTAATCCATTTCAATATAACATTAGTGGTTGGAACAGGAATGATTTTACCTGCGTAAGTATTAAATGGGTATTTACCTGGCATCATGGATTCTCTCCATATTCCTTTTTTACCTTGTTCAACAAGTTCTCCATGGGAATAACTTGTGCCAGATACATCTGCTCCTTTATCACCAAAGTAACTTACAACTACTCCAACATATCCAATATCTATTATGCTTTTTGGAACTATATCAACATTTGCAAATAATCGATTGATAAAGTAAATTCCATCTGTTAATACTTGCATTTGTTTACCTTTTCGACCATTTGCAGCTAAGAATTTTTCTGGTTCTTGAAAGTTGTTGTGATAAAATTCATGAGTTATACCTTCACCAACTATGGGAGCAATAATAGCGCCATTATCTGGAGTAGGGCCTTCATTTACAGTTACTATTCCGATCGTATCTTTATTTTTTATTGAATTAGAAAATTCATCATCTTCATTATTCTTTGAGCTTGATATAACAACTGGCATAAAACCATTAACTCTTAAAAGGTCACTTCTCATTGTTTCAATTTGAGCTGATTCATCTTTTGAAGTAAATATAGAATGAACTTTATCCTTTGTAATTATTATAAATTGAGCTAAATTAAAAGCATAAGTACCTTCACGAAGGATTTGACGTTGAGGTCCTTTTTGCCCACCGTTATTTAAAAAGGCTGTTACATTTTGAAAAGATTTGCATTCAGTAATTACTTTTCCTAGAGTTTGACCATCTTTAAGGCTTTCTCCAGAACGCGCAAAGACATAACCTATTTGTCCTTGGGGAATAGTTACTAATCTGACTTTTCTTACTCGATATTGAAATGGTGTTTTAAAATGAACCCCAGCTCTAAGAACATCTGGCTGATAACCAGCTTCATTTTTTAAAGCTATAAGACCATCAGATGGAACAGAACCTTTTAAGCTCCACCATTTTTCAACTATTCCTACTTCATCTGTACCAATTTTGGTGAAACCTACTCCGTAAAGAAGTAAACAAAGTATTATTATTCCTATGGCTACCATTATTAGAATTGATATGGTTTCTGAACTCATAATAACCTCCTATTTTTAAATACATATAATTCAATTATTTGAATTATATGTATTATATTATTCTTTAACACAGGAGTAAATACTATGAGGTATTATTAAGAAAAAATTAATAAACCTAAAAATCAACCTTAAAATCAATATGAAGGTTGATTTCTTTTATTTTTAATAAGAATATACTGGTTTTAGAAAGGAAGGTAATAAGTTATGAAATCAATTATTGAAGTTGAAAATTTAGTGAAAATGTACAAAACTCATAAGGCTGTTAATAATATAAGTTTTGTAGTAAAAAAAGGTGAAATACTCGGATTTCTGGGACCAAATGGAGCTGGGAAGAGTACAACTATTAATATTTTATCTACAGTATTAAAACCAGATGATGGGAAGATAAATTTTTTGGGAGAGGACATTAATAATAGTATTTTTAATGTAAAAAAGAATATTGGTGTTGTGCCTCAAGATTTAGCAATATATGAAGAGATACCAGCAGAAAGAAATGTACGTTTTTTTGCTAGCCTTTATGGATTAAAGGGGAAAGATCTTGATACTAAAGTTAAGGAAGCTCTAGAATTTGTTAAATTATATGATAGAAAAGATGAGAAACCAAAAAGCTTTTCAGGAGGCATGAAAAGAAGATTAAATATTGCATGTGCAATAGCTCATGATCCAAAGCTTATTATAATGGATGAGCCTACTGTTGGAATTGACCCTCAGTCAAGAAATCATATTTTAGAATCAATACTCAAACTTAAGGAAAAGGGAGCAACAATTATATATACAACCCATTACATGGAAGAAGTCGAAGAAATAGCAGATAGAATAATTATAATTGATAATGGAAGTATAGTTGCTGAAGGTTCAAAAGAGGAATTGAAAGAAAGTATAAAAGATGAACGAATTTATAATATTTATGCTGATAATATTGAGAATCTCAGTGGAAACATTTTTTTCAAAATTGAAGGTGTAAAAAAGGTAGATATACAGAAGAATTGCATATGTATAACTACTTTAAATACAATTGAGAATCTTGATAAGATTATTTTATTTATGATAAATAGTGGATGTAAAATAAAAAATATTAATACAAGTATGCCTTCACTTGAGACTGTATTCCTAAATTTAACTGGAAAAAAATTAAGAGATTAGGAGATGAAAGTTATGAATTTACTTAAAGTAATCAAATTTGATTTGGCAAACAGTTTAAAAAATCCTTCTTTTTTAATTGCATACATTTTCTTTCCATCAATGATTTTAGGAGGGCTAGGGTATTTAACAAAAGACAATTATGGTGCTTATAAATTTTCATCTATTAATTTTTATGGCATAACAATGGGAATATTTTTATGTTTATTTATTTCTCAATTGGTATCAAACTCGTTTACAGATGAGCTTATAAAATCAGTTAATATAAGAGTTATATACTCTCCCACATATAAGGCATATATATATTTATCTAAAATAATCTCGGCATTTGCATTTGGAAGTATTCTATTTTCCATATTTGCATTGTTTGAATCTTATATTTTAAAAGTAAACTTTGGAGGAAATAAGAGTCCTTATGTATTTTTTGTTATGATTTTATTTCTATTTTTTATGTGTACTTTGGGAGCATTTATATGTTGCATTATTCCAAATGGAGATGCTGCAAATAAAGTTATCACACTCATATGCTTTTTGTTTGCTGGGTTAGGTGGAGCTTTTATGCCTTTAGGTCATTTTGGAAAAATTTTAAATATAATATCGTCATTATCACCAGTAAAAATTGTTTCAAAATGTGCGTTTGCAATAATATATGATAATGATTTTTCAATGATTATACCAACTTCAACATTATTAATAACACTATCAATTATATTGATTATACTATGTCAAATAACTTTTAAACCGGAGGAATATATATAATGAATATATTAAAAATTTTAAAAAACAATTTTTATAGAATTATTGAAAAAAAAAGTATAATAATACTAGCATTTATAATAATCCCAATAATGATAATAGCCTCAATAATCGTATCAGATAACTCAGAGACAGTGGAGCATATTGCTCTTGTATCAAGAGATTTTAATTATAGTATAAATAACGATCAATTAGATATTCATCTATTAGCTGAACAACCAAAATTATATGAGCTTATTCTTGGAGATTATGATGCAGTGGTTATTGATGATGGAAATAGACAATTTAATATACAAACAATTCAATCAAAAGAACTAAAAAGTAATTTAAATGAGTATTTTAATCATAATGTTAAGATGGATTTTTCAAAAGATAAAGTTAAACGAGGAATTGGTACAAATACTTTGGGATATTTGGTAATAGTAATCTTATTTGAGAGTATTCTTCTTATGTCTCTTTATCCAGAAGATAGAGAATGTGGTTCATTTAGAAGAATACTAATATCTAATGTAAAAACAAAAAATTATTTATTTGCTCAGTGTTTGTTTAACTTTGTTCTTCTTTTTGTACCCACATTTTTAACTGTTGTTATAATTAATAAAATATTTAATATATATTTGGGATTAAATTTAACAGTCTTTAGTTTATTATTTATAGGAATATGTATATTCTCAGTAGCTTTATCATTAGTGTTAACATCGCTTATAAAAAATTTAAATACATGTATAAGTATTTCAGGTGGTATGTACGCATTTTTAGGGCTTTTTTCTGGTTGTATAGTTCCATTTAATAATACAAGTAAAATATTTGATATTGTTACTGATATCATACCGATAAAAGGATTTCTAATCATATCACAAGGTTTAGAAAATGGGATAAGTATTTCAATGTATGTTGAGCAGATTATTTATATTACTATTTGTACAGTAGTACTTTATGTTGCAGGAATAATTATTACACAGAAAAAAGTAAATTTAGGATTATATTAGCTGGATATTTTAATTTTAAATTTATAATTTATGGTAAGATTATATTAGATTATTTATAAAATTAATATTTCATCATTAGGTTAAATATTAAAAAGGTGGTTAAATGAAGAATAATATAAATATAATAAAAACAAAACTTATCATGCCAGCACCTAGAAAAAATTATATTAAAAGAAAGCATTTACTTGAAAAATTAAATGATATTGCAGATCATAAAGTTACTTTAATTAAAGGAATTGCAGGGAGTGGTAAAACGACTGCAGTCTCTATTTATGCAAGTGAAAATAATTTACAAAATGTAAATTGGATAAGTCTAGATAAAGAAAATGATGAGATTTATTCATTTTGGTATTATTTTTGTGAATCTATTAAAGAATTTCTTAGTAATGATAAAATTTTTGAAAGTTTTAAGGAGCTTTTAACAAAAGATTCTATATACAATCTTATTGGGTATATAGTCAATGAGCTATCTAAAGTTGATGATGTCTTTATTGTTCTTGATGACTTTTATCATATAAAAGACAAACTTTTAAATTCAACAAAAGAATATCTCATAACATACTCATCATCAAATATTCATTATATATTGCTTACAAGGGACAATCCTATTCTTTGTTTAGGTCAGCTTAGAGCTAAAGGTCAGTTATTAGAAATTGGACCAGAAAATTTTAAATTTACACAAAATGAAGTAAAAACTTTTTTGTATGATACTTTAAAACTTAATATAGATATTGATGATATTAATATTATATTTGAAAAATCCGAAGGATGGATTACGGGTATACAGCTTATGGCATTGGCTATAAAAAATAATACGGTAATAAATATTTCAGGAATAGATACTAGAAATGATTATTTGGTAGAATATTTTACTGAAGAAATTTTGAATCAACTTACCTTTGAAGAGAAAGAATTTCTTATTAAGAGTTCTATTTTAAATTATTTTAATTTTGAAATTTGTAATGAAGTATTGAATATAACTAATTCTGAATCTATAATTAAATCTTTAGTTGATAAAAGTTTATTTATCACTTTAGTCGACAAACAAAATAATATCTATAGATATCATAATGTATTGAAGCAATTTTTGAATGGAAGATTCATAAAATTATCAAATGAAGTTCAGAAGAAACTTCATTTGAAGGCATATGAAGTTTATAAAATTAATGAAAATTTTGAAGAGAGTATTAATAATCTTTTACAAATTAAAGAATATGAACAAGCTGTATCTGAACTTAATAGTCAAATAAATAATTCAAAGGGATGGTATTATTTAAAACAAATACCAGTTGAGTATCTTAAAGATTATGATGAATTGATAATTCAGAGAGTTTATTATCATTTTTCAAACTTACAAATAGAAGAATGTAACAAAGTTATAGATAGGGTAACAATAGAAAAGTTACCTGTACTTAAAGTTTTTAAAGCAATCAACGGAGATAGAAATATTGATTTTTATGAATTAGATTCTATGGATATAGGTAATTTAAAGTATAATAATGTAACCCAATGTATATTATATACATCTATATTATTTGTACTGATTTATAAAAATGATTATAATAAAGTTCTTAAATATTGTAATAAGTATTATGCTATTGCTAAAAAACATAATCTTATTAGTCTTAGTATATTTATAAAGGGTATGGAAGCTACAGCACTTGAAGACATGGGCGAGCTATTGGAAGCTTTGAATATATATAATGAAATTAGAAATATAATTTCAGATAATCCAATAATATCAAATCTTATTGTCTTATATCATTTTGGTGTTGCTGGAATAAACTTGAAAATGTGCGAAATAGAAAAAGCTAAAAGTGAAATAGAAAAAGTGGAATCATCAATAGTAATAAATAAAAGTATGTTTGCTATGCCAATATTATATCATGAAATAATAATCAAATTTTTAAGTGGTGAATTTAAAGAAACATTGAAATTATGTAACGAACTTAAAGTTAAAGATCGCCTTAGTTATGGATTTATTCTTGGCTATAAAATCTTTCTTGATGATTATACAGAAAGTGATTTAAATGAGTATATCAATTCTTATGAAGACGGAATTAGAAATAATATATCTTATTCTATTCCTGACAAAATTATATATTCTATAGCTGTTAATTTATATAATGATTCTGAAAAAGGGAGAAGATTATTGGATGATATTATAGAATATTGTAGGGCAAATAGTATAAAAACTTATTTAGTAGATAGTCTTATTTATATGATATTAATATTATCTGATGATTTAAAAAATAGTAAAAGAGAGGTTTTCAGTTATTTAAGAGAAGCTATTTATTATAGTATGGATAATAATTATTTAATGCCATATGTTTTAAGTGGTGATAAATTGTTAAAGATAATCATACTGATGAAAAATGATGAAAGTATAACCTTCACAACTAATGAAAGAAAGTTTGTTAATAAGTTATTTGATATAGATAAAATTAAAAATAACAGTAATAAAGAAATTTTAAGCAATAGAGAAAAAGAAGTTTTACAAGTTCTTTCGCAAGGGTTATCCAATAAAGAAATTGCTGAAAATTTGAATATTTCACTTGCAACAGTAAAAACTCATATTATTAAAATTTATTCTAAATTAAATGTATCAAGCAGAGTGCAAGCTGTTGAAAAAGCTAAAAAACTTTCTTTGTTATAAGAATTAATACAAGGGCAAAATAATTAGTCATGAATTTACCATTTTAATCACGAATTTAGTTTTTTATTTTACAATATTCAGTGAAAAAATAGTTGACTTAGAGTTAACTCTAAGTGTTAATCTTTAATAGAGGAAACTTTGAATATTCACGCAGAAAGGTGGAAATATAAATGACTATTTCAGAAGTCAGTAAAAAATATAATTTAACAGCAGATACCATACGTTATTATGAAAGAATAGGCTTGATACCTCCAGTTCATAGAAATTCAAGCGGAAACCGTGATTTTTTAGAGGAAGATTGTAATTGGGTCGAATTTATAAAGTGCATGAGAAATGCTGGACTTTCAATAGAAGCACTTATTGATTATGTAGCAATGTTTCAAAAGGGAAATGAAACTGTTAAATCAAGAAAGAATCTTTTAATTGAACAGCGTGAATTGTTAGTTGAAAGAATAGAGAGTATGAAAGCAACTCTTGAGAGATTAGATATGAAAATTGATGGATATGAAGAAAGATGTTTAATTAAGGAACAGGAGCTTTTTAGAGGAAATAAAGAGTAAAAAATTAATATTTATTATTGATTATAAAACACCATTCTTTTCTATTAACTTAGAGAAGAATGGTGTTTTTATAAATTAAATCCAATTTATTTCAGCATCTTTTCTTGGTGCAGTTCTTTGATATTTCACATCCGGGTATCCAATTACTAAGCATGTTGCTATTTGCTTACTATCTTTAATTCCAAGTAAATCTAAGATTTCTTTATTATCTTGAGATGCAGCTACGAAGAAACCACTGAAGAAAGTTCCAAGGCCTAATGCATCAGTCATAAGTTCCATATTAGAAGAAGCAAGACCTGCATTTATTGGTGTTGGTGAAGTTACAACTATTGCAAGTGGTGCATTAAAGAATAATCTGTCATTTTTTACTGGATCTTTTTTGTATTCAGCATACATATACATCCATATGCGAGCATATCTTTTTAGGCGTTCTGTTTCTTTAGTCAAATTTTTATCAGTTAAGCTAGCTAATATAGATTCACCTTTATTCTTTAAGCTTTCATAAGTAAGAGCTTTCAAGTCATCAAGTTTTTCAGTAATAACTGTATAAGAAACATCTTGACTATTTGTTGAAGTCTGAGTAAATCTTCCTGCATCAATAATTTTAGAAATTGTATCTTTTTCTACTTTTTTGTCTTTAAACTTTCTTACACTTCTTCTGAATTTTATGAAATTCAAAAGATTATCTGGATCTACTGAAAATGAATTCTTATCATAAGAAATTACTTCTTCCATATTATAATCATCTGTTGAAACTGCATTTACTGGGCATATAGCAATACAATGTCCACATTTCATACAATTGTTATTATTTATTTCTGCCTTATTGTCTATTAATGAAATAACTCTTACTGGACAGTCCTTGACACATTGAGAACATCCTATACATTTATCCTTGTTTACTTTAAACACACACATACACTCCTTTAAGTTTAAATTGACTTTTATATAACTAAAATTTATAATTTGATTATTAGCAAAAAATAAGTATTTATCTAGTAATGTGAGTATAACACTTATAATTATAATCTGTCTAATGGAATTTATTCATAAAACTATAACTAAAATTTATATATTATTAAAAAATTATATATTATGGCAAATAAGCAATATTATAATTAGGTGTTGTTAAATTGTATGATACATATATTTTAATTTACGGTGACAATACTTGTGAGAAATTGTCAGTTCATATTAAAATCACTATGTATAATAGATTGTACTTTTAAAATTTATAGCGCAATATATATTTAATATAATAGTATAAATAGGTAAAGTAGGAGAGAAAAATGAACTTACAACAGTTAGAATATTTTAAAGTAATTGCTGAGACTAAAAACTTTACTGTATCTTCAAATATTTTATCGGTAACTCAACCTGCTCTTAGTAAAGCAATATCAAAATTGGAAAAAGAACTTGATGTAAAACTTTTTGAAAGAGATGGACGTAATATTAAAATCACTGAGTTTGGAAATGAATTTTTGAAATATGCAGAAAATGCATTAAATGAAATTGACAGAGGCAAAGATAGACTGAGAGAAATGAAAAGTAGTGAAGACAGGACAATTTCAATATCATCTACATATTGTATAGGATCGACGTTTATACCATTTTTAATAAGTAGTTTTTTTAATACAAAAATACGTGTGAAATTTAATATAAATAATCAAAGTCCAGCAGATATGTTAAAAGATATAAATAATAAAAAAATTGATTTTGGATTTATGGCTTATCATGAAGAAATTAGTAGATATCCTGAAATAGAGTCTGTATTAGTAAGAAAAGAGGAATATGTTCTTATAGTTCCGAAAAATCATTCCCTTGCAAATAAGGAAGAAGTTTGGCTTAAGGATTTGGAGGATGAATATTTTATTGTGTATAATGATAAAGCATGTGATAAGAAAATATCTTATTCAGAATTTATAGGATATACGCCTAAAATATCTGCAGAGCCTACTGAAGCTGCTGTTCTTTCTGGATTAGTGGCAGCTGGAGCAGGAATTGCAATAATTATTAATACGCCTATTTTGGATACAAGCAGGCTTTCAGTTATAAAAATAAAAGATGATATAGGATATAAAAATATTTATATGGCGTGGAATAAAAATGCATATATGAATAATGCAAAAAAAGAATTTAAAGAATATGCTTTAAAACTAATCTGATTAAAATATATGAAAGATAACAATGTTTATTATATAAGAAATGTATATATTTTAATTGAATATTAAAGATATAGAAATTTACATATTAATTTACTTTAGATAATAAAAGGAGCTTTATAATTATGAAATTTTATTTTGCACCTCTTGAGGGTGTTACTGGGTACATATATAGAAATGCATATGAAAAGTATTTTGGAAAAATTGATAAGTATTTTACACCGTTTGTGGCACCAACAAGCAATATGTGTTTTACATCAAGAGAGCTAAATGACATACTTCCAGAGCATAATAAAGGAATCAATGTAATTCCACAGATTCTTACAAACAACAGCGAATACTTTATTTATACAATGAATGAAATGAAAAACATGGGATACGATGAAGTTAATTTAAATTTAGGTTGTCCATCAGGTACAGTAGTTGCAAAAGGACGAGGATCAGGTTTCCTTGCTCATAAAGATGAGCTCGATAGATTTTTGGATGCAATATTTTCTAAAACAGAAATAAAACTTTCTATAAAAACAAGAATAGGTGTTAATTCAAGTGAGGATTTTAATGATATTATGAAGATATATAATAAATATCCTCTTGAGGAACTTATTATACACCCAAGAATACAGAAGGATTTCTATAAAAATACACCTAATATGGATGTATTTAAAGAAGCATTAAAATCCAGCAAAAATCCTGTATGCTATAATGGTGATATTTTTAATTCTCATGATTATAAAAGAGTAGTAGATGAATGTTCAGATATTAATGCTGTAATGCTTGGTAGGGGAATTATTACAAATCCTGGATTGATAAAAGAAATTACAGATAATGAATTTACTGATAAAAAGAATTTAAAAAAGTTTCATGATGAAGTTTATTTAGGGTATAAAGAAATTCTTTCTGGAGATAAAAATGTGCTTTTCAAGATGAAGGAATTTTGGTTTTATATGATAAATGTATTTGAAGAAAGCGAAAAAATTGCAAAGAAAATAAAAAAAGCAAAAAGTGCAAATGAGTATGAGGCTGCCGTATCAATGTTGTTTAATGATGTTGATACTAAATAAATTAATTTTTAAGAATTACTGTTTTGTTAATATATAGTAACTGGGTTTTTGAATAAAAAAATGTAGAGATATTTGAAAGTGATTTATATTATTAATCATAATGAAAATAGAATATTTTATTTTAAACAGGTATATTGGATTAAAGATAAAATCCAATATACCTGTTTTAATTTCAATTTATGGAAAACATGATCAATAGGAAAGAAATGTTAAATATGAGTAAAGAGAGTGATAAGAAATTGATAAGAGGCTGTAAAGCATGTGTAAAATCTATTAAAAAACGTTTACATTAAATTGACGATGAATTTTACTGGTGCTAAGATGCAAAGTGTTGAGAGAAAAATTATTAAATCAAAAAAGCAGTTATTTGTTTTGGGAGGTAAAAAACGTGGCAGAATTATTGCTTAAAAACCTATGTAAAAAATATGAAAATAATTCATATGCAGTTAAAAATGTTAATTTAGAAGTTAATGATAGAGATTTTGTAATTCTTGTAGGTCCATCAGGATGCGGAAAGTCAACGACACTTAGAATGGTTGCAGGGCTTGAAGAAATAAGTGAGGGTGAAATGTGGCTTGATGGAAAGTTTGCTAATTATCTTGATCATAAAGAAAGAGATTTAAGCATGGTATTTCAAAATTATGCATTATATCCAACAATGTCAGTATATGATAACATTGCATTTTCATTAAAAGTAAGAAAGGTTGATAAAAAGACTATTGATGAAAGAGTAAATGAAGTAGCAGAAATAATGGGACTAAAAGAACTTCTTAAAAGAAGACCAAAAGAATTATCAGGTGGACAAAGACAGAGAGTAGCAATTGCAAGTGCAATAATAAGAAAGCCTAAGATTCTTTTAATGGATGAACCTTTGTCAAATTTAGATGCGAAACTTCGTAATCACATGCGTGTTGAACTGGCAAAGCTTCATAAAAAATTAAACAATACAATTATATATGTAACTCATGATCAGACTGAAGCAATGACACTTGGAAGTAAAATAGTAGTGCTTAAAGATGGAACGGTACAGCAGGCCGATACACCTCAGCAGATTTATGATAATCCAGTAAATGAATTTGTAGCAGGTTTTATGGGACTTCCTTCAATGAATTTTATTGAATGTACTTTGGAAAAGGAAGACGCAAAGTATTCTTTTAAGTTAGGAGATAAAAAAATAAATCTTCCACAATTTCATAGCAGAGTATGTGATATAAATGGATATAAAAATAAAAGTGTTATTGTTGGTATAAGACCTGAATATATCTGTAACCAATTTAGCAAAGAAGATTTTAATGAAAAATATATAAGTGAAGTTCTATCAGTAAAAGTAGACATGTGTGAAATGCTTGGAGATAAGACAATCATATATTTTAAAATTGGAGATAATGAAATATCATCAATCATAAAAGAAAATTCAGATATAAAATCAGGAGATACAATAGAAATATATATTTATACAGAAAAAATATGTATTTTTGATAAAGAAACAAAAGAAAATATACTTTACGATTCAGTTAAGGGAGGTTTGACATTTGAGTAAAAATAAAAAATCTTTAATTGCACCTTATGGATTTATTTTACCAAGCTTAATTATATTTTCATTATTTTTATTCTATCCATTTTTTAAAACAATATATTTAAGTCTTTATAAGACAGATAAGATGGGACAGCCAAAGCTTTTTGTAGGAATTGAAAATTATACAGATTTATTTTCATCACCTTCATTTTATAATAGTATACTTGTTACACTCATATTTGTTGGAATTGTTGTTATAGGAAGTATGGCATTAGGTCTTATGACTGCAGTATTGTGTAATAAATCATTTCCAGGAATAAGAGCATTTAGTACAGCATATGCACTTCCAATGGCCATAGCATCAACTTCAGCAGCTATGATCTTTAGAATTATTCTTCATCCATCTGTAGGTATTCTTAATAAGATTTTAAAATTAGATATAAACTGGCTGACAGATCCAAAGTATGCATTGATATGTGTTGCACTTCTTACTGCATGGCTTAATAGTGGAATTAACTTTCTTTATTTTTCTGCAGGATTAAGCAATATTGATGAATCAATTTACGAAAGAGCATCTATTGATGGAGCTGGAAGTATACAGCAGTTTTTAAAGATTACGCTACCAGGTTTAAGTCCTATAATGTTTTATACTCTTGTTGTAAATATTATACAAGCATTTCAGGCTTTTGGACAAGTTAAGATTCTTACACAAGGAGGCCCTGGGGAGTCAACAAATCTTCTTGTTTATTCAATTTATCGTGATGCATTTTTTAACTATCGTTTTGGAAGTGCAGCAGCACAGTCTGTAGTTCTATTTATTATTGTTATGATATTAACTTTAATTATGTTTAAAGTGGAAAAGAAAGGGGTTAAATATTAATGGAAGGTTATCTTAGCAAGCAAGATTCTAAAAAATCCATTATAGCTGAGAAGGAAAGTTCAAATATAAGAGATATTGAAAATCTACAATATGTCATGAAAAAAAGACATAAAAGAAAACAATTTATGAGATCTACATTGAGATTATGTGCAAATCTTTTAGTTGTTTTAGTAGTACTTCTTCCATTGCTTTACGCATTAAGTATTGCATTAATGCCTTCAAGTGAGGTTTTTACAACAGATTTAAATTTAATACCTAAAAATCCTACATTATCGAACTTTAGTGATGCTTTAAGGAAGATTCCATTGTTTAAATTTGTAATAAATTCATTCATAGTTGCAGGATGTATTACACTTGGACAGATAATATCATGTTCACTTGCAGCATTTTCATTTGCATTTCTCGATTTTAAAGGTAAAAATCTTTTGTTTATGATTGTAATGGCTACAATGATGATTCCAGGTGAAGCAACTATAATATCAAATTATCTTACGGTATCATCGTGGAACTGGCTTGATTCATACAAAGTATTAATAATTCCATATCTTACATCTGCAATGGGAATATTTCTATTTAGACAGTTTTATTTATCGTTTCCAATAGCTCTTTATGAATCAGCGAAAATTGATGGATGCTCAAATTTGAAATTTATACGTTCCATATTAATGCCTCTTACAAAGTCAGCTATAGGAGCAATGGCAGTTTATACATTTATAAATGCATGGAATATGTACATGTGGCCTCTTCTTGTAACAGGGAGTGATAATATGCGTACTGTACAGATTGGAATAAGTATGCTTAACAGCGTTGATGCTCAGTCAATAACAATGATGATTGCAGGGGTTGTAATGATAATAATACCATCATTATTAATATTTATATTAGGCCAGAAACAACTTATTCGTGGTATGTTCTCTGGAGCAGTTAAGGGTTAAATAATATTATTTATATAAAAACTTATAATTTTCTTATTTTGAAAGGGGAAAAAATAAAAATGAAGTTTAAAAAACTATTATCAGTAGCATTATGTACAGCAATTGGAATAGGAGTGCTTGCTGGATGTGGACAAAGTTCTCAAAGTACAGCAGGAAAGCCAGCAGAATCATCTGACGCAAAAACTACAATTACTTTCTGGCATTCTATGGGAGGGGTAAATGGTGAAGCTTTAACTCATCTTGTAGACAAATTCAATAGTGAAAATGATAAGGGAATTCATGTTGATGCACAATACCAAGGGGAATATGATGATTCAATAAATAAACTTAAAAGTGCTCAGCTTGGAAATATGGGCGCTGATGTAGTACAAATTTACGACATTGGTACTAGATTTATGATAGATTCAGGCTGGATAGTGCCAATGCAAGAGTTAATTGATAAAGATAAATATGATATTTCAAAAATTGAACCTAATATAGCTGCATACTATACAGTAGATAGTAAATTGTATTCAATGCCTTTTAATTCATCAACACCAATATTATATTATAATAAGGATATGTTCAGTAAAGCAGGGGTAGATAAAGCACCTGAAAGTTTCCCACAAATCGAAAGTATTTCAAATGATTTAACTAGCAAGGGAGGAGCTCAAAATGCTATTTCTCTTGGAATATATGGATGGTTCTTTGAACAATTTATCTGTAAGCAAGGACTTCAATATGCAGATAATGGAAATGGAAGAACTGGTGCAGCTGATGCTGTTGATTTTGATAAAAATGGTTCTGCATTAAATATCTTAACTGCATGGAAGAGTCTTTATGATAAAGGATGTACAGCAAATGTAGGACGTGGAGGAGATGCTGGAATTGCTGATTTTTCAGCGGGTAAATCTGCAATGACTTTAGGATCAACTGCTTCTTTAAAACAAATTCTTCAAGATGTTAATGGTAAATTCGAAGTTGGTACTGCATATTTCCCAAGTGTTGTAGATGGCTCAAAAGGTGGAGTTTCTATTGGAGGTGCTTCATTATGGGCATTAGATAATAAAGATGAAACTAAAAAAGATGCTTCATGGGAATTCATTAAATTCTTGATTTCTCCAGAATCTCAAGCATATTGGAATGCTAATACAGGTTATTTCCCAGTTACAACAGATGCTCAAAATGAACAGGTATTTAAAGATAACATTAAACAATACCCTCAATTTGAAACTGCAATAGATCAGCTTCATGCTTCATCTCCAGAATATGCTGGTGCATTATTAAGTGTATTCCCAGAAGCAAGACAGATAATAGAAACTGAAATTGAAAATATGGTTAATGGAAAATCATCACCAGAAGAAACAGTAAAATCTATGGCTGATAGTATAAATAAATCAATTGAAGAGTACAATAAAATTAATGGTTAATATTAAGAAGTTGTAGTCTAGTGCATAAAAAAACATAGCATATTTACAAATACAAAGAAGCTTTATCAAGATAATTTCTTTACTTGATAAAGCTTCTTTATATTTGGGTTACTATCTAAAAAATTATAGTATAAAAGATAATACAGAAATAAATTTTAGCTTTATTAGTTTTAGAAAAATCTGTATATTTAATTTGTGAGAATAAGAAAGGAGGATGTCAATGATGATTAATTGTATGAAAAGAATAAATAAGTTTTTTAGAGGTGTTATAAAAAACACAGAATGAAATATTTGTGAGGGATAGTGAAATTTAAAATGAAAAAATTATTTGAAATAATAAAAAAACGTATGTTAAATCTATGGGGATATGAATTTAAAGGTTCAGTTAGAACTATAAATAATCTAGAAAGTTATGTTTATGAGAAAACAAAATACAATGCTGATATTATAAATAGAAGAATATTGAAATAATGTAATTTTGTGATATAATAGAGAAATATGGATTAAGTGAAAGGAGGCAATTAAAATGTGCAAATTAGAAATGTATATAATTAATAAAAGTTATAGGGGATTGTCTCTTTAGAAATTACTGAAAGTTAATCGCCTAGTATATTTTATTAATTTATAAACTTAGATATGAAACGAATTCTAAGGGGTTGATATAATGAAATATGCAAAGGCCAAGGAAATACTGCCACAAGCATTAATACAAGAAATTCAAAAGTATATACAAGGCCAGTATTTATACATTCCTAAAGATGAGAGCGAAAAAAAATCTTGGGGTGAAAATTCTGGCTCTAAAGAAGATACTGCAACAAGAAACATTGAGATTAAAAAGAAGTTTTTACAAGGTATCAGTAAGGAAGTACTTGCTGAAATGTATTGTTTATCTGTATCTAGTATAAAAAAAATAGTATATTAATATAAGTTAAAGTGGTGCTTTAAAAGGCACCACTTTAATTTATATCATAAACATTACTAGTTAAATTTAAAGTATAAGATTTTATAGTTAGATATACACTTATTTTGAATTTAATAAATTTTTATTAGAATTGTTTCCATATGAAACTTGTGCTGATTTTATTAATAAATTAACTGGCAAAACTAAAAGAACAGCTACACAAATAACACCTTCAGCAAGGCCAAGTAATCCATTGACACTTAGGGAGTAAATCCAAGGAGATACACCATCAGGTGCAAAACTTCCAAAGAAAACTACACCAGAAATAAAATGAAAGAAGTATCTTGAGAATACAGCTATAACAGCACCTAAAATTCTTTTGTTAGGAAAGAAACCAGCCAAACCTAAAGATAAGTATGGTAATGGATAATCAAATAAAACTTGGATAGGATGCAACATATATGGATTAAAGAATAGTGAAAGTATTCCAAATAAAAATCCTGTAAGCATTCCTACTAAAGGACCATAAATATAAGATATAAGAATGATTGGGACCATAGAAGCTAATGTAACGCCACCACCTTGAGGAAAATGATAAATTTTAAGCAAATCTAAAATTGTAGTAAGTGCAAGCGTTAGTCCTATCATAGCACTCATTTTAGGATTAAACTTTATGTTTTTAGCTTTGATTAAGAGAAGTAGTATTATGCCAAAGGCAATTAAAGTTAAGATTGATACTGGGTTTTTAAATATTTCAGAGATATTCTGAGGTAAATTGGTAAAAATCTCATACACTTTACTACTGAATTGAGAAAAAATTTCTTTTAATGACATCATGGTAAACATCCCCCTTTTAATATATTTTATATGGGAGTTTGTTTCTAAATAAAAAAAACGTATTCCAATAATAGGAATACGACTTGATTAATATTCAAAACACTTCCCTACGCTGGTTCTAACCAGATCAGGTGTTGAGGGTTAGTGATAAAATCACCTCTCAGCCAAAGGCACCCCTAGCACACTTATTAACATTTACCATCTAAAGTATATATCTTTCTGAAGAATTAATCAATAATATTTAGATATTATGAAGATGGTACCTAAAAATAGTTTTGTATAAAAATATATGATTATTATACATTGGTACTATTTGGAAAAGTCTTTAAATGTTGAACATTAAAGGAAGGAATTGAAGTTATTTTAATTCATTTTTATATTGGTTAAACAATGCAACATATCTGTCGATAAACCCTTGACCTTTATTCTCTAAATAATGAACAATATCATGTTGTCCTTTTTCTTCCATTTCCATCACAATATTAGTCCCGTAGGAATCTTGATAGTAGGTTCCAAGCTTCTCATATACTTTGTTGATATCATTACCATTTTTATTACAGTAACTTTCTATAAGATTTATAAGATACCTTCCATTCATTTAATTTCATCCTTTCTTAAATATCAATATACATATAAGCTTATTGATATTATTGACTTTCATATAATTTTTTAATCGATTACTATAGTAGATTTTTTAATGAAGGGATTTATCATTTATTCCTTAATATTAGAATATCCAATATGTACAGCTTTTGTTAATACTAAAAGATAGTAAAGTGAAATTTTAAGAAATAGTATACAATTTATAATAAATGTAGTTTTTATAGGTTAGATTTTTTTGGTAATAGTTTTATTTGATTTTTTAGGACAGGT
>OGIT01000104.1_pt1 | contig 61606 bp, 51 predicted proteins | sample 1571881 | NCBI WGS metagenome assembly OGIT01 (sample SAMEA2582101, study PRJEB24529) | metagenome | biome: Human gut stool | place: China | collected 2011 | reverse complement strand
TTCCTTCTTTTATCATTCCTTCTGCATCTTCACTTACTACTTCACCACTTATTGGACCATCAACAATTTCTGTTATTTCTTTAATAACCTCATTAAAATCCCTTCCTTCTTTTGCAACCAAAGATGGATTTGTTGTTACTCCACAGATAACCCCCATTTCATTTGCTTCCCTAATATAATCTACATTTGCTGTATCTAAAAAAAATCTCATTTCACTGTTCTCCTATCTTTTTTTATTATTATAAATTTTCTATCATCTTTTAAAAATATATTTAATAAGTGTGTAACATAGTACTAATTCACCATATTGTAATATGTTATAATAAATGAGTTATTTTATTTTCAAAAATTCTTCAATAACAAATCTTGCTGCCCCTAATAAATAGGATTCTTTAAACCTTGTTATTTCAACATTACATATAGACTCGTCCCAAAATAGATTATCTTTATATATTACTTTTCTTAGATAATCAATTTCATTAATCAAAATATTATTTATTTCTCCTCCAATAACCACTACATTAGGATCTAAAAGCATGGTTAAATTAGATATTCCTGCACCTAATATATCCATATATCCATTGATTATATTTTTTACATCAATGTCATTATTCTTGTATAGCTCTTCCAAAACCTCAATGTCATTAATATCTTTATTCCTACACTTATTGTAATCTTCTAAAAGTGCATTTTTAGAAGTATAAGCTTCAAAGCAACCTCTTGCACCACATTTACAAACTCTTCCACCTATTTTTATTTTTGTATGTCCCATCTCACCAGCAAAGTTATTGCTTCCCATATATATATTTCCATTGATTATTATTCCAAGACCTACCCCATCATTTATTGATACATACAAAAGATTATCAACTATATCTTTTTTGTTGAGATATTCATAATATGCAGATAAATTGGCTTCATTTTCTATATATATCGGTATATTTAAATATTGAAATTTCTTCTTTAAATTAAAATTATCAACTTTAAGAAGATAGCATCTTTTTATTATCCCATTTTGAGAATCAACAGTTCCTGGTACAGAAATCCCCATACCCAAAAGCTGTTTGTCATCTATATTATGATTTTTAAGAATGTTCAATATATTATTATTTGCTAGATTAACTATTTCTTCTATGCCTTCATTATTATGTCGTACTCTGATATTTTCGATTTCACTACTTTTTATATTTATAAGAGATAGCTTTATATGCCTTGGAGTCAACGCAAGCCCTAAGGCATAATTACACTGTTCATTTAGTTTAATAGCCATTGCTTTTCTGCCACCAGTAGATTTCATAGCTCTAACATTTTCAACAATCCCTTCTTCCTTTAATTCAGAAATATTTGTTGAAACTGTGGTTATGCTTATATTTAAAGTGCGTGATATATCTAGTTTAGTTATCTCATCTTTTTCCAATAATAATTTTATAATCTTTTTTCTATTTGTTTCTTTGATTTTGCTATGATTTACTTCTTTCAAATTTATAAGCTGCTCCTTTCTAAAGCTAAATCCTAATCTACAGTTAGTCAATCATAATATGGCAACAATGACAATTAAACACTATGTGTATTTTATAGTTGTATATCTTTTACCTTATCATAAAGAGAATTATATACTGTATAAACTTCATCATATCTTTCCTTTAAGTTTTTATCTGGATTAACAGTATCATTACCCTTAACAATCTTATCACATGCATCTTCTACTGATTCATATATACCAGCTCCTACACCGGCTAATATTGCTACACCAAGTGCTGGACCTTCTGAAGCTTTAACTGTCGTTAAATTATATTGGAATATATCACAAAGTATCTTTCTCCAAACTTCACTTTCAGCTCCGCCTCCACTTACTCTTATGTGTTCAATATTCACATTCATGTTTTCAATTATATCTAAGCAATTCTTTAAACTGAAACTTACGCCTTCTAATATACTTCTTATAAAGTCATCGTGATTATTGATTAATGAAACTCCAAAGAATCCACCTTTAACATTGGGATCAAGATGAGGAGTTCTTTCTCCCATTAAATATGGAAGATAAAACACTCCATTAGACCCTGGATTAGATTTTGCAGCTTTTTCTGTTAATACATCATAAATGTTACTTCCTTCAACTTTACATTCTTCAACTTCTTTCTTACAAAATGTTTCTTTAAACCATTTAAATGATAATCCAGCTCCCTGAGTAACCCCCATTACATGCCATTTTCCTGGAACTGCATGACATAATGTATGAACTCTTCCAAGCTTATCGAACTTAGGTGTATCTGTAGATGCAAAAACAACTCCCGATGAACCTATTACAGTTGAAATCACTCCTTCTCTTACAATTCCGTTTCCGATAGCTCCTGCTGCCTGATCTCCTGCACCTCCAACTACTGGTGTACCTTCCTGTAAACAGGTTAACATTGATGCTTCTGCATGAACATGTCCACTTACAACTACTGATTCATACACATCAGCCAATAATGACTTGTCTATTCCTAAGCATTTAAGAAGTTCATCGCTCCAGTTTCTTGTATTTATATCTAACATTTGCATTCCACTTGCATCTGAAACCTCTGTTGCAAATACTCCTGTTAATTTAAATCTTATATAGTCTTTTGGTAGAAGTACTTTATTAATTTTTCTATAATTCTCAGGTTCATTATTTCTAACCCACAATAATTTTGAAAGAGTAAATCCAGTAAGGGCTGGATTTCCTGTAATTTCTATCAATCTCTCCTTTCCTATTCTTTCTGTAATTTCTTCACACTCTTTTTCTGTTCTCTGATCACACCATATTATTGAATCTCTTATTAATTTATTTTCCTTATCTAACAATACAAGACCATGCATCTGTCCACTTAATCCAACACCTTTAATTTGTGAGTTTTTAACTTTACTCTTTTCCATAACATCTTTTATTCCCTGAACACATGCAGTCCACCAATCTTCTGGATTTTGTTCAGCCCATCCTGACTGTGGCTGAAATAAGTCATATCCATAAGTAGCTGTAGCTATAGTTTGTCCATTCTCATCAAATAATGCAGTTTTTGTTCCTGAAGTTCCAATGTCTAACCCTAATAAATAACGCATAATATCCCTCCGTAATTTTATTAAACATTTACAAATTAAAAATAAAAAAATTTAATTATTAAAATTCTTTTTAAATGTATTTTAATAAGTTTATGATAAAGCTATTAGCAAAAATAGTCAATACTTTTATAAAATAAAAAATGGCTACAGTTGTACCATAGCCGTTGATTTTATTATTTAATTTTATCTATATGACTCTTTATTACATCACATGACTTCCTAAAATCTCTTAGTTCTTCATCATTAAGATTTAATTCTATTACTCTTTCTATTCCATCTTTTCCAATCATACAAGGTGTACTTGTAAATAATCCTTCAACCCCATATTGACCTTCCATCAATGTAGTTACTGGCATTATCTGCTTTTCATCGTGAAATATGCAGTTTACAATTCTTGCAAGTGTAGATGCTATACCAAATTCAGTAGCTCCTTTTCCTGCAAAAGTAACCCATCCCGCACCTATAACTTCTTTTAGTAATGCTTGTTTATCAAGATGAGCAAAATGATCAGGATCTTCCTTTTCAAGTTCACAAAGTGGTTTTCCACCAAAACTTACATTTGACCATGCAGCCATTTGAGAATCTCCGTGTTCTCCTAATGTATACCCTTGAATAGATTTATGATCTACTCCAGTTTCTCTTGCTAAAACGGCTCTGAAACGAGAACTATCAAGTCCTGTACCTGTACCAAAAACCTTAGATTTATCAAATCCAGATAATTCCCATACTCTTTTTGCTATAATGTCACAAGGATTAGTTATATTTATGAAAATACCATCAAACCCTGACTTAACTATTTTTTTTACAAAACTATCAACCATTTCTATACTTTCTTGTAATTCATCTAATCTATCATGAGTCTTAGTTATTATTCCTACACTTATTACTACTATGTCACAATCCTTTAAATCTTCATATTCCCCAACTTCAATATTAACTCTATGTGGTAAATATGTAACACTGTCAATTAAATCCTGTCTTTCACTTACTGCCTTCTGTTTATTTATATCAACAAGTACTAACTCATCTACTATTCCCTGAGTTGCTAAGCTAAAAGCACAATGTGCCCCAACATGTCCAACTCCAACTATTCCAACTTTTTTCAACTTATTACTCATTTTTTAATCATCTCCCCTTTAATTCATTTTTAATTATAATCCCAATTTTTCATTCATTCAACAATTTATGTAAATTATTGAAACTTTATCATTAAAACTCATAAATTATGATTTATTTATAATAAAAAGTAAGAATATATATTGCAATCAATAATTTGCATATTTTACTTTAGAATTAGTGTTCTTGAATTTTAAATTAATACGTACTTACTATTTTTTATAGATTGACATATTATTACTTTTATAGTTTATAATAAATTAGTAACATAAAAAATCAATCACAAGAGAAATATAAGGTAGGTGATATATTATGCGATATAAGAAAACATTATTAATATTTTTTATTATTTTAACTTTTTGCGTCCTAGGATACCCTGCATATCTTTTATGTGGCAAAACCTTTTCTAATTTATGTCTTCAATATTCTTCCTCTGAAGAAAGTAAAATATCTCATGTTGACAACATAGATAGCACTTCTCAAAATTCGCCCTATGATTTAGCATTTGCAGTTCTAGGTGATATACATGATAATGAATCTGATTTTCAAGATTCAGTTGATGATATAAAAAGCACTGATATAAAATTAGATGCATTAATTTTAAATGGAGATACTGTTGACCAAGGTATAGCATCACAATATGAAGAAATGAAGAATGCTATCAAGAAAAATATAAATAATCTTCCTAGTACTATAATTAAAAATATTGGTAATCATGAATTTTATGATTATGACCACGGAAATAAATCAAAAGAAGATGTAGATGAGAAAATACAAAAATATCTAGATTTTGCTCAAGAAAAAAATGTATACCATGACAAATGGATTAACCAATATCACTTTATTTCATTAGGCTCTGAAGATGGTAATTCTCCCACATGTAACTCAACATCAGCCTTTATATCTAATACTCAAATTGCTTGGCTTGAAGAAAAGCTTGCAGAAAACTATGAGAAAGGAAGACCAATATTTATTTTTCTTCACCAGCCTCTAATATTAAATTGGGGATGGGGGGATATTCCTGGTACAAATGTAAGCTCTAACTTAAATAATATATTCTCTAAATATCCTGAAGTAATATTGTTTAATTCACATACCCATAAACAGTTGACTGAAGAATGCATAAATACAAGTAATGGATATACCATAGGTCAAACAGGTGCTGTAAGCTATACTCTTTTTAATAATTCAGACAATACACTGTCTAGAGATTATTCATATACAAATGGATTATTTGTAACAATTAAAGATAATATAGTCAATATTAGGGGACGAGATTTTAAAAACCATGAATGGATCTTTTCAAAAGATATTGATTCCAAATAAATATAATTCAATTTATAGTAATTCTAATACATTAACATAATAAAGGTGCCAATTTATGGCACCTTTAAATTAGATAATCTTCACCTTTTCTGAATATTTTACTATTAAATTATATTTCTCAATATTAAGGTTAGATAAATACTTTTTAAATTTATACTGCCATTCCTTTTCACATATATTCAACAAATCAAAATCTTTCATATATTTAAATAAAAGTACAACTTCTATCTCTGATAAAGTTTTAAAATATTCATCGTATTCACTTTCAAATAAGCAATCTGCTTCAAGCATATCTACAATATCCTGAAGACTTTCTATGTTATTCTTTATTATTTCTATTTTATTATCAGTTTCAACACTGTTTCTTATTTTTTCAATAATTGCTCTAAATTTTGAATTACTCAATTTAGGTTTATCTATATACTCAATAAATTGATTCTCTAAATCATCTATAAATGATATAAATACTTTTTCAAGTTTATTTAATTTTATACAATTATATATATGCTTTACTGAATCTGCAGCTGCCATGTTCATATACTTTTTCAATTCTTTATTTTGTATATTAAGCATATCAATACATGTTTCTGAGCACTTAACAAAATATACTTCCAAATCATCATATGAAAAACTTTTTAGTTTGTTATATATATTCTTACGATCACTTTCATTTATATTTAAATTATTAAGATTTTTACCACATATTATTCTTCCAATTGAATTAATAAATATCAATTCAAAAATATTTATCAATAAAAATTCACTTTCCCTATCATATCCATTAAGAACTTCACTTATTTCCTGTGTATTAAAATTTCTGCAGAATTCATTTTCCAGATCTAAAGTCTTAAGATACTTCTCAATATATTCAATTCCTACACAGCCTATATCACCACCGATATCTCCAATAAATAGTTGATAATCTATAGAACATGGTGCTTCCTGTGGTGTAAAAAAATCATTATAGGTTGTAAAAAATATTCCAATACCACGATCTATTGTATCATTATAAGAAATATTATCTGTTTTGAGTTTATCATTTTGGACTTTTAAAAAGAGTAGTCTGCTTTCTTCTCTTTTTTTCTTAATTATCTTAAATCCATTCTGAAACATAAATGATAATTCTTCATTTTTTAATTTATCTAGAAGAATATTTTGTGTATTTAAATTCTTTAGTCGTTTATCTTCTTCATATAATTCTTTTAAATATATACTTATTGTATAGTCAATTCCATCTAAAATCTTTTCAGCATCTTCTTCTAATACGGAACTACTTTCATCTTTTGTATAATATTTAAGCTGAACTTTTAATAGTTCGATTCTTTCATAATTTATTCTCTTTAAATTTTCATCATCAATTAATTTTTTTTCATAGCATTTTACCAATAGATCTTTAAAAAAGAATTCATTATTCATATTAGAATTCAATATGCTTTTATAATCTTCAAACACTATTTTGTTTGTTTTTTCTAAGTCATTTTTCTCATTAAAAGTCTCAATTTTTTTTAAATCCATTTTATCATCACCACTCACACTTATAAATATCTAAATTACTACAATACTTACTTTTAGGTTTATTGATTCTTATAAATACTATAAAAAATTTTTTATTCCTCAACATATCTCTACTTTCATATAGACAATTATTCTTTTTCATTATTTATATCTGTATAATCTTTTACACCATTTCTTATATTATCTGCAATTATATAAAGAACTTTTCCTTCAAGAAGCTCTAAAGAGCCTTGACAGTAGCCATCAAAATATTCTTTCATTATTTCTATAAGTTCATCATCACCAATCATATCTAACGTTTCATTTTTATAATTATAAAAAATTTCTACTAATTCATTTATTGTATCGCTATAATTGAATTGCGATATATATGGTGAATCACAAAAGTTCTCGATTAACTTAGTTATTATCTCACCATTAAATTCTATTCTTCCACTTCTTTTAAGAGCTATTTTTCTTGTTTTCATAATTTCTTTTACATCATTATCAGTAAGCTTAAGATAATATTTTTTTGTCAATTGATTTGTTCCTATAATATCATTAAATACTTGTGTTTCTATTAATTCGTTACTATTATTTGTAAAAAACCTAGTAATTTTATTCATTTTTCAAACCTTCTTTCATAAAAACTATTGACTTTTATTAGTTTTTATGATATATTTAAATTATATATATCATAGGATTATTATACATTTGACACTTTTTATTGTCAATGTATTTTGTCGTGAAAAAATTAATAGTACATTATAATATTAACTATAAAAATTAATCTCAGTATATAGGTTTTACTAAACTTCATATACTGAGATTATTTCAATTTACTATTAAATTTAAAATTCTTTATTATTATAAATTAATCTTGAACATATGATTTCATCAGCTTATCATATCAAAAAAACTTACCTGATCACTTTCCTGCATACCATTTAAGCAACCAAATTTTCTTAACAAGTCAGTAGCTGAATTACCTATTTTGGCACGCTTCTTTAAATTATCTACAGAACTTATTGGCTCTATTTCATGAACAGCCGCATATATTGATTCTGCCGCTACACTTCCCATTCCTGCAATACTATTTAAAGGCGGCCTTAAGCCTTCTTCTTCAACTTTAAATTTGGTTGCATCAGATTTATATAAATCTATTGGCAAGAATTTAAATCCTCTTTCATACATTTCAAGTACTATTTCTAAATCGTCATACATATCCTTATCCTTTGGTGCTGCATCATTTCCTTGTGCTAATATTTCTGCCATTTTTTCTTTTACTCTGTCTTTTCCAAATATCATAAATTCTGCGTCAAAAGCCTTTGCTCTTATTGAAAAATATGCTGCATAATAAGCCTTAGGTATGTGTACCTTAAACCATGCAATTCTAAATGCCATCATTACATATGCTGCTGCATGGGCCTTTGGGAACATGTATTTAATTTTTTTGCACGAATCTATATACCATTCTGGAACATCATTTTCTCTCATAAGTGCTTCATATTCTGCCCATTTTTCTGGATTTTTTAAAGCCTGCCCTTTACGCACAAGTTCCATTATTTTAAAGGCAGTATTTGGAGGAAGATTCATCTTAATAAGATAAACCATGATATCATCTCTACAACATACAGCATCACTGATACTTGTAATTACTCCTGTATCAATTAAATCCTTGGCATTACCAAGCCATACATCAGTACCATGAGAAAGACCAGATATACACAATAAATCAGAGAATGTTTTTGGAAGTGTATCTACAAGCATTCCTCTTACAAATTTTGTTCCAAACTCAGGTATCCCAAAAGTACCAACTTTTGAATTTATCTGCTCTGGGGTTACACCAAGAGCTGTTGTTGATGAAAATAAAGACATTGTTTCTTTATCATCCAATGGTATAGTGTGTGGATTTATTCCAGTAATATCTTGAAGCATTCTGATTACAGTGGGATCATCATGGCCAAGTATATCAAGTTTAAGAAGATTCTGGTCAATTGAGTGATAATCAAAATGTGTTGTTATAATATCAGAATCAGGATCATCTGCTGGATGCTGAACTGGACAAAATTCAAAGATCTCCCTTCCTTTTGGAACAACAATTATACCTCCAGGATGCTGTCCGGTAGTTCTTTTTATTCCAGTACATCCCTTAGCAATTCTTGTTATTTCAGCCTTAGTTATAGTTTGACTTTTTTCTTCATAATATTTTTTCACATATCCAAATGCTGTTTTTTCTGCAATTGTTCCAATTGTACCAGCCTTAAACGTTGTTCCTTTTCCAAATATAACTTCTGTATATTTATGAGCTTTTGCCTGATATTCTCCTGAGAAATTTAAATCTATATCCGGTTCCTTATCTCCATTAAATCCAAGGAATGTTTCAAAGGGTATATCCATTCCATCCTTATCCATGTTTTCTCCACACGCTGGACATACCTTATCTGGAAGGTCAAACCCATTTTTAGATCCATAATCATTAAAATCAGAATATTTACATTTAGGACATCTGTAATGAGGCGGAAGTGCATTAACTTCAGTAATACCCGTCATATATGCAACTACTGATGAACCAACAGAACCTCTTGAACCAACAAGATATCCATCATCATTAGATTTCCATACAAGCTTCTGAGCAATTATATACATAACAGAAAATCCATTTTTAATTATTGAGTCAAGCTCCTTCTCAAGTCTGTCTTTAACTATTTTAGGGAGATTTTCTCCATATAATTCATGTGCTTTACCATAAGCTATGTCCTTTATTGTCTGTTCACATCCATCAATATGAGGTGGACACTTTTCCGGCGAAATAGGACTTATCTGTTCACACATTTCTGAAATTTTATTTGTATTAGTAACAACAACTTCATAAGCCTTTTCTTCTCCTAAATAGGAAAACTCTTCAAGCATTTCTTCAGTTGTCTTTAAATATAATGGTGCCTGCATATCTGCATCCTTAAATCCCTGGCCGGCTTCAAGTATACGTCTGTATATTTCATCTTCTGGATCCATGAAATGAACATCTCCAGTTGCAACAACAAGCTTTCCAAGCTTTTCACCAAGACTTATTATCTTTCTATTTATTTCTTTTATATATTCCTTGTTTGGAACCTGCTCATTTCTAATTAAATAATCATCATTTCCAATAGGTTGTATTTCAAGATAATCATAATCCTTAGCTATATTTTCAATTTCTTCATCAGACTTTCCAAGAAGTATTGATTGAAATAGCTCCCCTTCACTACATGCGCTTCCAAGTATGAGTCCTTCTGAATATTTTTTAAACATACTTTTTAGTATACGTGGTTTTTTATAAAAATAATCAAGGTGCGAATATGATACAAGCTTATACAGGTTCTTTAATCCAGTATAATCTTTTGCAAGTATTATAGCATGATGTGTTCTTAGTTTTTTATACTGAACCTTTTTTGATTCTTCATCACAAGCATATGTCTCAATATCTGAAAGAGTCTTTGCACCTCTCTCCTTAAGCATATCAATCATTACATTGAATACTTTAACAGTCGTATCAACATCATCAAGTGCTCTATGTGCAACTTCAACTTTTATTCCTAAATTCTTGGCTATTCTTCCAAGTTTATAGCTTTTGTATTGTGGAAAAAGATCCTGAGCAAGAGATAGTGTATCAAGATATGTGAAATCAAAGTCATGCCCTAAAACTTTAGCATAATGCCTTAAGAATCCAATATCAAACTCTGCATTATGAGCGACAAGAATACTTCCTTCTATGAATTTAAGCATTTTAGGAAATACCTTATCTATTGTTTCTGCATTTCTTACCATATCATCAGTTATATTTGTAACCTCAACAACCCTTGGCGGTATAGGTTTTTCTGGATTTACAAAGGTACTGAATTTATCAATAACTTTTCCATCCTTAACTTTCATTATCCCTATTTCAGTTATTTTTTCTAGTTTTGGAGAAAACCCTGTGGTTTCAAGATCAAGAACACAGTATATATCATCAATGCTCTGACCTTTTATATTTTTAACGTTAGGTTTTTTATCTGGTGCTAAATATGCTTCAACTCCATAAATTATCTTCATATCAGGGTTATCTCTTCCAAGGAGCTTATGTGCTTCAGGAAAAGCCTGAACAACACCATGATCTGTTATTGCAATAGATTTCATTCCCCAGCTCATAGCTCTCTTTATAAGATCACCTGCACTAGACATTGCATCCATCTGGCTCATCTTTGTATGCATATGAAGCTCTACTCTTTTTACTTCTGAATTATCAACTCTTTTTGCTCTTTTAATTCCATTTGTCTCTACTATTATATTGGCAATAATTTCTATCTCACCAGAAAACTTGCTATAACCTGAATTACCACAAAGCCTCACACCTTTAGCCTTTTTTAGCTTTGATATTACTTCATCACTCTGTTCAGGTTTTAGGAAGGATTTACAGCACATTGAACTTGATCCATCATATAAATCAAAAGAAACAAGTATCTTACCACTTCTCAGTTCTTTTGTTTCTATATTCGATATTTCACCTTCAATTGCTACTGTACCTTCATAAGGAGTAATATCAATAATTTTAACTATATTCTCTTTTATATTGCTACTTCTACCAAGAATAAGAAATGGATTATTTTTCTTATTGCTTTTTCCCTCACTTTTTGATTCTCCTCCATTAGCTTGATAAAAACCTTTGTTAAATGTACCCTGCCCATCTGAATTTTTATTTGATTCAGATTTTTTTTCTTTGCTGCTATTTCCTGATGTTTCAAAACTTCCCGATGAAACTTTGATTTCTTTTTGAAATCTAATCATCTCTTCTTTCTTTTTATCTTCATTTAACTTATTCTGTTCTTCACTGCTTACATTATCACAAAAATTAATTCTATAATTTTTTCCATAAATATCCTTTACTGCTTTTTGAATCTCACTGTCGTATTTTAAATTTTTCAACATATGCGATACTGACATATTAAAACAAAAATTAATTTCATTTTCTTTTATTTCATAATCACAATTATTTATCACTGCTTTTAAATATGGATGTCTATTAGATAAAGTATATAATATGTTATCCATCTCATTTTCAATTGGACTTATATGAACCTCTTCAGAATAATTAATAATTATTCTAGATTCATTTAGCAAGAATCTTTCTTTTATAAAATTGTTAAGTCCTTCAATTTCATTTATTTCAATATACTTATCAGAACTGACTTCAATTTCAAGTATTTTGCTTTTCTTTTTTAATTTTATTTTTTCAACAATAGCAGTATTTATGGTGCCTTCACTTTTGTAATCACTAAAAACCTCATTGATTTTTTTCATCACTATCCAAACCTTCCACAGTAAATTTTTAGCACTTTACATTATATATAATAACTAACTTATTTGTCATATATTAAAAATAGCTGAATAAATAAATTGTAATAAAGAAACCTCAAAAAATCGCTTCATACTTAATATCTTCTTAAAATTAGAGATAATTTAAATAAAAAATAGAGGAAGTTTATAACTCCTCTACTTAAATGTTACCATAAACTATATTTCTTTAATAATAATCTAAACAAACCCCTTTGTCTTTTATATTTATTATTCTATTCTATATAGTGTATTTCCATCTTTTATAGTCTCTACAACTTTTATTTCTTTAATATTTTCAATGGGAATTTCTAAAGGATTTTTATCTAATATAACAAAGTCTGCCTTCTTTCCTACCTCTATACTTCCCTTTTTATCTTCTTCAAAATACTGATAAGCTGCATTTATGGTTACAGCTTTTAAAGCTTCATAAACTGGTATCCTTTCATCTTTTCCTAATGATATTCCATTTTTAGTTACTCTATTTACTGCTACATGAATTGTTTCAATCATATTAGGTTCTATTACTGGAGAATCCTGATGAAATGTAAATTTAATATCCTTTTTCAATGAAGATGCACTTAAACTTATTCTTGAAGCTCTCTCTAGCCCAAAATTACTTATATGTACATCTCCCCAATAATAAACATGAGCTACAAAAAATGAAGGTATTATTCCAAGCTCTTTTACTTTATCTAATTGATCTCTATCTAAAAATTGAGCATGAATCATAACTGATCTTATGCCGGCAACATCGTATCCTTCATTTTTAATCTTATCAATTGCATCAATATACTGTTTAGCTGCTGCATCACCATTACAATGAGCCAAAATCTGCATATTATTTTTTGCTGCTTCCCTTACTGCATCACAAACATCTTTAAATTCCATAGTTCCATATCCAAGGTACATTTCATCATTTAAGTAAGGTTTTCTCATCCATGCAGTACGGGCTTGTGGAGAACCATCTAAAAAAATTTTATAACCTCCAACTTTAAAATTATTATCATACTTTTTTATAGATTTGCTGAATTTATCTTTGAAGATTTCAACAGAATCCACAGCTGAATATCCTACTACATCAAGATTTATTATTTTTTTATCTATTAGAGCCTCATATAGTGGTGCTACTTGTGAAACCATCATTCCTTCTTGAACTGTAGTTATTCCATAAGATAAATATCGTTCTTGAGCCATACAAAATGCATTAAATAATTCTTCACCGCTTGCCATTGGAATCTTCTTTAAATATTTCATAAAAGCATTTTCTTCTATATATCCTGTTAATTTATCCTTGTCTTTTCCTATTACCCCTCCACTTGGAGATTTAGTATTTATGTTTATATCCATTAACTCTAATCCTTTAGAGTTAAATACACCAGCATGTCCTGATTTATGCTGTATTATAATTGGAAAGTTTCCTTTCACATTATCTAATTGAAAACAAGTTGGATGTTTTTTATTTATAAAATCATTATGATCATATCCTTTTCCTACAATCCACTGATTTTCTTTCATATTATTTATTTCTATAAACGAATTTATCCTTTTAATTATTTCTTCTACGCTAGTTGTTTCTTCTAATGAAACTTGTAAAAATGAATTTGCAGTTGCTGAAAAATGACTATGTGCGTCTATAAATGCTGGTAACATAGTTTTTCCATTTAAATCAATGAGCTGTGCATCTGCATTATTTTTTATTATTTCCTCTTTTAATCCTACACTTTTAATAAGATCATCTTCTATTAAAACTGTATCTACTATTTTATTGTTTTCCATGGTTATAATTGAACCATTATAATATATCTTTTTCATCTCTACCCCCTTAGTTATATAAAAAAAGCACTAAAACTTTATAATTAGCGCCTTTGCCTTAATTATTAATATAATCTACCATTTTCTTAATTATATACTATATTAATGTAAATTTATATATACTAGTAAACAATCTTTTTTGTTCTACAATACAAAAAGATTTTTAGATTTATATTTATATCTTCTTAAGAAGTTTTTACAACACATCTATAAAATTTTCATTTCACTTTACAGAATTTTGCATATTATATAATAAAGGTATAGGTGAATAATATGAAAAGATTAAAAAAATGCGTTATTTTTTTTATATGTATATTTACTATTTTTTTAATATTTATAAATGTTTTTGTTGTATTTTCTCATAAAAAAATGTCTTCCCAAGTAGAAAATCTAGCACTTATAAAATCCCAAATTTCAGAATTAGATTCCTTCAAAACAATTATTGTGAATCTTGGACATTCTCAAAAATTCTATTTATTATCTCAAGATGAAAGCTACAAAGTTAAATATGATAATTATCTTGAAGATGCATATAATTCTTTAGATGATTTATCTCAGAAAAATTGTATAAATGAGGGATCTAAAAAAAATATCAAAGACATGTTAAAAGAGTATGATGCTATAAATGTAAAATTGCTGGATACTAAAGTAAGTTTACCATTAAGTTCTGATATGCAGAGTTATCTTGCGAAATCAAATGAAATTCAGATAAATATAATGCATAGTATTTCTGATGCTATTTCATCAAATCAAGATAGCACATCACAAAGCCACTCTTCTTTAGAAGTATCAATAGATAACCAAAAATCTTTTGTTCAAGGATTAAGTAGTATAACAACAGTTATTATTGGTGGTCCCCTTTGCTATATCATTAAAAAATATAAAAATGGCGAATTAAAATTAGATGATATTATAACTATTCTCGATAAAGAAAAAATTAAAATAGATAATTATTCTAATATAATAATGTTTGCATCAATATTAAATAGTCATAATAAAGAGATGAAAAATCAATGGACTGAAGTTAAAGAAAAGGTGGAATCACTTCAACTTTCTATTTCAGATTTAAAAAATACGGCTGCAAATTATAATATATCAATATTATCTGATTTCACCTCTGAAATACAAGATATGGAGATAAAATTATTAGAAATACGACTTTTAATAAAACAGCTACCAAATTACCATGAATTTATAGTAAATCTTACAGACAATATAATCTCTACAGAAAAAAATAAATAATAGTAGAAAATTTCTCAACGTTTACCATTTAATTCATTCTGCTTTCATAACTCCCTATTCAATATATTTCCATAATATATATTCTATCATCTTATTCTTATTTTAAATACAATAATAAATTAAAATATTATATGAACAGCAGAATCATTTATTAAAATAATTAGTTTTATTAATATGAAAAGCTGACATAAATAATACGTTGACTATAATTATATATCAACGTATTTTCTATATAAACCTATTCTTAATAAAACTACTTAATATTCTTTATGGCATAAAACTTTTCAAGCATTCTATCAACATCAGCCATATTGTTACATTCTGCCTTTTTTTCTGTAATCATAAGTCCCTTTTTTTGCTTATCATAAATATAAGTTTTATAAATATAAGTATTACATCCTGTACATTTAAACAACTTGTTCATCCTAAAATCTCTTCTGTTATAATTGTAAAATTTTATAGAATCTATTTCTTTAGCTTTACATCTGCATCCATCACATAAAATTTCTTTATTCACTTCATTTTTCAGTAGACTTTCATCAGATGACTTATTTATATCCTTTGCTTTTTTAAAACTTATAAAATAATTATATTTGTATAAATCATCTATTCCTATATTTTGAAGAATAGACTTAGTAATAACTGCATCATAATATGCATCATGATATTTATCTCTACATGCTGATATATTATATTTTTCGGCTATGCCTTTTAAGGATGGATCTATTTTTATTCCTTCTTTATTCATAACTACTCTTTGTAAATCTATATAATAAGCATCATTTAAATTAATATTTTTAATTTTATTAGCTTCAAAATTCTTATTCAAAATAATCCAGTCACTATATCCCCATGTAATTATTACAACATCTTTTAAATTTTCTCCTATAAAATCCATAAACTCATATACTGCTCTTTTGAATTTTACTCCATTTGTTTTTATATAATTCATATCAATTTGTATTAAATCTTGAACTCTTTTATTCAACGTGACCAAAAATTGAGGTTTTATATAACGTTTAAAACTTGATATATATTTTAGATTTTCATCAAGTTTTACTGCACCTATCTGTAATACTTCATCTGTCATATATGATGGTCTGTTCAGATGTAAAGTATTTGAAAGTAACTTATTTCTATTATCTATATGATTATATTCTAAATCTAACACTATAAATATCATCCTATTCCCCCTCATATAAAATTCAATACCTTCTTAACTATTTAACAAAATCAAATTAAATATCTAATTTAATACTTCATTACTGTGAAATATTCTTTTCGTGAATGTAAATTTATTTATCATATATAATACTAGTATATATAAAGAATTTAAATTTTACCAGTATATTCCAAGATTTTATTTTTCTAATTAAAAACGAAGAAGCAATAGTTATAAAATAATTGTTACTTCTTCGTTTTATGTTATATAAGTTTATATATGAAATTCTATCTTTTAATTATACTCCAGTATCTATTGAAATTTTTTATGGTTCTTAACTAACACCACCTGAAAAGATCTTACTCTTTTCTTTTGGAAGCTTATTTTTAGTAAGAATATCATAAAAACCAGAAATAATATAGCTTATAGTCATAACTATCATAATTGCAACCATTTCATCACCACCAAAATATTCTAAAGACATGGCAATAGACGTAATTGGTAAAGAAGTTGCTCCACAAAAAACACCAATCATCCCTAATGCCGTGCATGATTCTAAGGGAAATCCAATATACTTTGCAACTGCACTTCCTAAAGCTGCACCTACAAAAAATGTTGGATTACCTCTTCCACCTTGAAATACTGAGCCCAATGCAATGGCGGTAAAAATAATTTTCCATACACTATCCATCAGTGTTGCAGGCTTATCAAATGCATCTCTTATAAACGTTTGTCCAAGTCCATTGTAATTATCTCCAACAAGCCAAAATAACACTATTGTGAGAACTCCACCTAAAATAGCCTTTAAATATGGATTTTTAGTAATAATACCATAAATCTTGCTACTATTATCCAATACCAAATTGAAAATAGAACCACCAACTCCAAAAATTATACCAAGCAGTACTAGTTTTATTAATATCATAAAACTTAAATCATCTAACATTAATATTGGATAATTAACCTTGGTATTACCTATAGCTGCCCCAATTTCATTAGAAAATACTGTTGTTAAAAATGCTGGAATTAATGCTTGATAATGAAACTTCCCCTTAAGAACAAGCTCCATGCCCAAAATTGCTCCAGCAAAAGGAACATCATAAATTACTCCAAAAGCACTTCCTACACCACATAATACTAATGTTCTCTGATCCTCATTTGAAAGGTTAAACTTTCCAGCTAAAAAATCACCTAAAGTTCCACCCATAGCAACTGCAGATCCTTCTTTTCCTGCTGACCCACCGAAAAAAGTAGTTGCTAATGAGCCTAAAAAAACAACAAATGTCATATAAAAAGGAATATCCTTAACTGCTGACTGTACTTCTGACTTTAATAGGTTTTCTCCAGAATACGCATTTCTTTCAGTTTTTAAATACATAAAGGTAATCATAACTCCTGCTATAGGAAGAAAATAAATCAAGTATTCATGATATTTTCTATATCTATTAGCAGTCGTTAATATTATATTATAGTATCCTACAACAATGCCTATAGGAATTGCCATTATAATACTCAAAATAACCCATTTAAATATCTTCTTAATTATAGCAATATAATCATTCTTGATTTCTTCCATTATTTTTACTCCTAACTAAAGTTTATTCAACTCTAGTATCTGTATACACATGATAAATTATTTATATCCTCCAACTTAAATTACTTAAAAATTGTTAAATCAAAATTTCTTATTAAATTTAAAATTGGCCACGCATTGCGTGACCAACTCCTTTTAAATCAATATTTTCTAATATAATATTGTTAGCTAAATAAAGGTAAAGTTCAATCCATTTCTCTTATTCTGAAATGCTGTCCATCCAAGCAAATAATTCATCTAAATCATAATCGCCTCCGTGACCTTGCCCCCAAGGCACTGCAAAATCAACAATTGCTCCATTACTTTCAAGTTTTAATGCCAGTATTGTTGGCGTTGATATTGCTGTATCACTATCTTTAACACCATGTCTTATACGCCAATACTTAGCCATATCTGTTCCTTGCGTCCCAATATAGTTCATTGGATTCATCATAGTTATTAACTGTTCGTCAGCCATAGTTCCACCTGAGGTATCATTATCTAAACTGAATTTAGTAAAATGCTGATTATCAACAGTTTCAGTCCCGAATAAATTATTTTCTGGATTTGGATTATTTAAATCTACATTATCAAATGCTGGAGCTGCCTTTGATCTTGATAAATATGATACATACCCATCAAAATCTACATCTGTAACAGTTCCATTACTTATTGTAATCCATGTTATGTCAGATAGGTCTTTTCCTGAATCAATAGCCGTCTGTGCAGATTTAACTACATATGATTTTACGTAATCTTTAAACGTTCCATTTCCATTTTCATCAAGAATTAATGAATTTCCATTTTCATCTTTTAAGTTTAAGCTGTTTATATAATCTGGAAAAGCAGCTTTTAATTCGTTTGAATATTTAATCTGATCTTCTGTTTGAGTAAGAGACTGCTTTTCTCTTTTAATATTTCCATTTTCATCTTTTGAAATATTCATTTTTTCGTAATCATTTAAACCATTAAATAACCATTCATATCCCATATCTGCATTATCAAGATTTGTTATAGGACAATATGAAGAAGCAGCATATATAGCATCAGATGCATCTGCTGCTCCAAGTTCTTTTAAGTACGCTTCATAATCTCCATTGTTACCTGTAGCTCCAAGTAAAGCAGACATTGCTCCTCCAGCGCTTGTTCCGTTAGATATTATCTTATCTGCAGTACCCGGCATTGCTTCATCATTATAATGTAAATATCTTATTGCAGCTTTTAAATCTACAATACCTGCAGGTGCTTTTCCTGTATTAGTTCCATCTTCTGATTCACTTGTACGTCCTCTTGTAGAAGGAGATGCCACAACGTACCCTTTAGATAATGCCATTAAGAGTGAATTTGGAGATTCTTCTTTTGAATCACCGTTGCTAGTCATTCCCATTCTTGATGCTTCACCATCAATTGCCCCCTTCATAGATGGCGTTCCAGCTTCTGATGGCATATATCCACCTATAGTGTTAGGAAAGAATATTGGTGCATTCTCTGCTGTAAAATTACCAATTGATTCTCCATTAAAATATTCTTCTGGAATATATATATTCATGGATTGATATTTTTCATCTATAGGATTTTCCACATATACCACATTCTCATATGCACGAAAAGTAACTTCTTCACCATTAACAGTAAAAGACTGATTTGTATAGTTATCTTTATTAAAGCTTAATGCAGTATTTTTATTTTCTACTACTTCACCATTATTAGAACTACCACTAGTTAAATTTTTACTGTTACTACATCCTGCCACTGAAAAAATCACAAGTGATACTGCAATAAGCTTTGTTATCATTTTAATTTTCATTGTATCATCATCCTTTCATGTATACATAATACATATAGATTGTATTTATATTATTATTTTCTTATACTTGCTTCTCTTATTATTTAAAAATATTTATAAGAATCATAAATTAAGGCTGTCTATACAATGATTCTAACAGAAATTTTTTAATGAATTGTGGCGTAAATGTGTCACAAAAAGTACATTTTAAATTTTTGTATAAAAAAAGTGTATCATCTTTTAAGAATCAACACTTTTAAAATTAATTATTATATCTATGAAGAGTAAACACAAAGCTCGTTACATCTTCCCTGCTTTCATCAATATAAATATCTTCACCTAAATTATTCATTATTTCCTTAGCTAGTGATAATCCAAGGCCGGATCCTTTTTCATTATGAGATTTATCACCTTTATAAAACCTTTCAAAAATAAATTCTGCATCTTCAGAATCTATTGGATCACCGTTATTTTCAATACTTATTTTTATAATTTCATCATTCCATGATCCATTAACTTTTACATATCCATCTTTTTTAGTAAATTTAAATCCATTATCTATCAATATGAACATAACCTGCATAATTCTGCTTTCATTACTATAAAAATCTGGAATATTCAATGCATCTTCTGTTAATATAAACTCTGCATCCATATCTTCAGCAAATACTTCAAAATATTCTTCTATTTCTGTCATTATCTTTTTTCCACTTACTACTTCTTTTAAAATAGCCATTTCTCCTGATTGAAGTCTTGAAAGTTCAAGCATATCATTAATTAACTTTTGAAGTCTCTTTGATTCTCTTAAAACAATTAAATAGTATCTCTTCTTTTTATCTTCATCAAGTTCTAAGTCATCACATAATGTTTCTGAAATAGCTCTTATAGATGAAATAGGTGTCCTTAATTCATGAGAAACATTTGCAATATAATCACGTCTTGTTTGTTCCAGCCTCCTTGCACTTTCATCATTGTCTGAAAGTCTTTGAGCCAGATTATTTAAGGAATTTGATAGTATCTTTATTTCTCCATATCCATCACACTCTGTACGTGCTGAAAAATTTCCAAGAGCCATAGAATTAGATACATTAACCATCTCAAGTAACGGTTTTATAAGTTTTCTTGTAAAATAGTAAATTAAAATGATAATTAATAGTGTAGATAATAAGCTGCATATGAAAAATACAACATAAAAACTGTTTACTATAACTGAAAAATCACTTGCCAGTTTTACAGTGAAAATAGTTCCAACAACTCTATCATTATCTTTTATTGGAAGACCTATTATTATAGACTTTTCTACAATATGATTTAAACTTTCAATTGTTGTAACTTTTCCTTCCTTAAAAACTATGTCTATATATGGTTGTAAATCTTCCTTTATCTCTTCATCCGTAAAGAACCTATTTTTCTTTATGTTATTATCGTCAATTGGTATTTCATTATTCTCCAAATCATACGCTTTAATTATTAGTCTTTCTTCATTTTTAATTTTTATAGTTCCATTCTTTATTCTTGTTTCTGACGCTATATTTTCCATTATAGGAGTAAGCTCTTTTAACTGCTCATTCAAAAACCATTCTTTTATTATGAAGAAACCTAAAATTTGTCCTATGCTAAAAGCAACCAATAAGACAGCGCTAATAACCCAAAGAAGTCTTTTTAATAGACTCTGTTTCATTTTACTACCTCAAATTTATATCCTATTCCATATACAGTTTTTATTACCCATTTTTCATCTTCTTCAGGTAACTTTTTTCTCAGCCTTTTTATCTGTGTATCGACTACCCTAGTATCGCCAAAATAATCATATCCCCAAACTTTATCTAAAATCTCTTCTCGGCTCAAAACTCTACCTTCATTTGTTGCAATAAGATATAATATTTCACATTCCTTTGGTGTAATATCTATTTTTTCTCCATTTATGACTGTCTCATATTTATCTAGATCTATATTTAAATTTTCGTATGAAAATATCTTTCTGTTAGGTAATAAATCACTTTTACTATTTACTCTCCTAAAAATAGTCTTTATTCTTGCAACAACCTCTCTTGGAGAAAATGGTTTTACTATATAGTCATCTGCACCTATTTCAAGTCCAATTATTTTATCTATTTCTTCACCTTTTGCAGTTAGCATTATAATTGGAACCTCACTTATTTTTCTTATCTCCTTGCATACTTCTGTTCCAAAAATTTTAGGCATCATAAGATCTAAAATTACAAGATCTACATTTTCTTTTTTAAATTTTTCTAAAGCTTCTTCTCCATCAAATGCTGAAATATAAATCATTCCATCATTTTTTAAATATGTACCAATTGTTTCATGAACTGCCTCATTATCATCGCAAATTAAAATTTTCTTCATATTACTCACAACACTCCATACTTATTTGATAATTTATTGTAAATTGTATTAAATACATATTTGGATCTGATACATTATTTTCAAAGATATAAATTACTTTAATGTATTTTGGTCATATGTCTACTTTAATTATTCTTGCTTATAAAGTTTAACAAAATTATCATTATAAGTAACCTGTCCGCCTATATCTGAAATTCCAGATTCCATTATCCAATTGGGATTTCCTTGCTTCTTCCACCAGCCTGCATACATCATAACAACATTGTCACTTATTCCATCATCAACAATAAGCTTTACCTTTATTCGTCCTTTTTGAGATTCAATATAAACACAATCTCCACTTTTAAAACCACATTTTTCTGCCATCTTCATATTAATATAAGCCTCTGCCTTTTCATCTTTATCCATATAATGCTGACTAAATAGCGATTCTCTACCATGAGTTGTTAATATTCTAAAGCAGTTTTTATGATTTTTATCGTTTCCCTTTTCTAGCATTTCTTTTAATATTTCCTCATTAAAAAATATTTCGAACTTTCCCGATTGAGTCATAAAATTCTTATCCATCCAAGGAATACTTTCATGAATTGTAATGTAGTTATCTCTAATATACTCTAAACTAATTTGTGGTACTATTTCTTTTAATGGCTCTATGACATTTGTTAAATATTCTTTTTTACTTACCCTCGGATAATGCTGAATATTTAATTTTTCAGCTAATTTCATAAAGAAATAATATTCATCCATTAAGCTGTTTTTAGGTTCTACTGCTTTTTCAATGTACGTAATATAAGGATTTGTCATTGAACTGAAAATTAAATCTTCACTTTCTAAAACTGTTGTTGCTGGAATAAACAAATCACATATCTGTACCGTATCAGTTAAAAACTGATCAATGCACACCTTAAAATCTATAGACTTTAAAGACTCCTCAAGAGAATTAAGGTCAGGAAGCTGATTCAATAAATTACTTTTTGTAATTATAGCCATTTTTATATTATTCTCTTTTATAAATGAACTCATCTTACTTACATAAAAAATTCTGTTATCTGCATAATTTTCACTATGATACGGATCAGTATTTAAAATACTTGTGTAAACTTTGTTAGCATAATTAACTCCACCACCACTTTTTCCAATCTGACCTGTTATAGCAGCAAGTGTATCAATAAGCGATATTGTATTGCCTCCATGTGAATATTTTTGAAGTCCATAACCAAGCAGTATTGTTGAATAAAGTTCTGTATATTTTTCTGTTATAAAATTTATAACATCTTCATTTACACCAGCTCTTTTACATAATGTATTCATATCAAGATTCTCTACATAATTCTTGTAAGCTTGAAATCCATTTACATGTTCTGCTACATACTCAGCATCAAACCTATTTTCTTCTATGATTTTCTTTCCAATAGCTAAAGCTAATGCACCATCTCCACCTGGACTTACTTGTACATAATAATCTGCGAGCTTTGCTGTTTCTGTTTTGATTGGATCAATTACAATTATATAACTTCCATTCTGCTTAGCTTTTTTTATCATCTGCATAGTATGAATTGTAGTATTTGCTGGATTTTTACCCCATACTATAATTGTTCTGCTGTTTATCATATCTTCTAAACAATGGCTTCTTACATCACCAAAATTTTGCTTCTGTGCAGCAATTCCTGCACTCCAGCATGGGCCACCCTTTTGCTTTGAGCATCCTCCAAAAAAATTAAAAAATATATCTCCAATGCTTTTTAGAAGACTACCACTTCCATACTGTTCATAATAAAGAATTGATTGTGCTCCATATTCTTCTTTGTACTCTGACAGCCTTTCTGCAATTATGTCTATAGCTTCTTCAAAGGATATTTCGATCCACTCTCCATTGACTTTTAGAAGAGGTTTATACTGTCTTTTAGGATGATTTGATCGATTAAGGTGCATAAGCCCCTTTTTACATATGAATCCTTTTGTATAAGGATGATTCTTATCTCCTTCAATTTTTATAACTTGATTATTATCAACATAAACATTAAACTTACAACAATCAAAGCAATCTAATGTACATCCACCACTTAATTTTTTCATATCACACCTCTATATAGCTTATTTAAATAATATATTCTTTCTTTCAAGCCATAATTTTAAGTCATATTATAGCATGACATATCTTTAATTTAAATCTATATTTATATAATTCATCTAATAGGCACCAAATGATGATTTTATAAATGTATTTTTATTAATAAAATTATGTGGTATTCTAGTATCAAAATATTAAGTAAAGGTGGAACGTCAATGAGTCTTAATATTCTTATTGCTGAAGATGATAATCTATTCAGAAGTCTTGTCTGTGATATTATTACAGACCAAGGCTATATTCCAATTGAAGCCCATAACGGTCAGGAAGCTATTGATAAATTTTTTGACTTAGGTAATATTGATTTAGTAATTTTGGATGTAATGATGCCAGTTTATGATGGTTTTGAAGTATTAAAAGAAATAAGAGAACATTCTGATATCCCCATTATTATGTTAACTGCACTTGGGGATGAAAAGCATGAATTATTGGGATTTAATAAAGGTGCTGATGAGTATATTGGAAAACCATTTAGCTATGAAGTATTTATTGCAAGACTTAATAATATTGCTAAAAAAATAAAACATGATACTAAAAAAGAAATAACTTATGGAAAAATTATCATTAATCAAAGCAATCATAAAGTAATCTCTGATGGTCTTGAAATTAAATTAAATCATAAAGAATATACCCTTCTTATTTACTTTATAAAAAATTCTGGTAAAGTCTTAACACGAGAACAGATACTTAATAGTGTATGGGGATATGATTTTGATGGTGATATCAGAACTATCGATACACATATAAAAACTTTAAGAGCAAAACTTAAAACAGAAGGAACATATATAAAAACAGTACGTGGATGTGGTTATATGATTGAGGTTGAATAATTATGAAGACAATAAAAACAAAATTATTTTTAATATTTATGCTCCTTATGGCTTTACTAATTCTAAGTGGAATACTTTTAAATTCTTTGTTTTTAGAACACTACTATATTTATAAAAATAAAACTATACTTATAAACACAAGTCAAACAATTAAAGATCAATATATTAGCAACAGCAACATTGAAAATTCCTATGATTCTATCGATATAATTTCTCTCTCTTATGGGATAGATACTCTTATTGTAGATGAAAATTATAATATAGAATATAATTCTTTTGATTTAAAAAGAATGCACATGAAAAAATTCATAGACAAACCAACATACCAAGCTATTTCTAATTTTAAAAATGGATTATCACAAAATACTGTTTTATATGTTAGAGAAAACGAAAGCAAAAATAAATTAGTTTGTGTTACAAATATTGATAATAGCAAATATTTAATTCTAACCAAAAATGTAAAAACAATTGAAGATAGTGTACAAATCGCTAATGAGTTTTATCTCATTGCAGGTTTAATAGTTTTTTCTGCTGGTTCTTTATTTATCTTATTTTTTTCTAAAAAGATAACCAAACCTATTGTTGAGATGAGCAATGTTGCTGAAAATATATCTAATCTTGAATTTGATAAAATTGTTCATGTTAATTCCCAAGATGAAATAGGTGCACTTGGAGAGAGCATCAATAAGATTTCATATAAATTAAATAAAAGCATAAATGAATTAAAAAGAGATGTTGATAGAAGAAAAAGTTTTTTAAGGAATATATCCCATGAGTTAAAAACACCAATAGGAATAATTAAGGGTTACTCTGAAGGTTTAAAATATGGACTGGCAAAGGATAAAACTAAAATTGATAAATACTGTTCTGTTTTAGTAGAAGAATGTGACAAAATGAATAAATTGATACAAGAACTTTTAGATTATTCACTAATGGAAGATGGATTGATTAAATTAAATATAACTGATTTTGATATTAATGAATTTTTAAATGATGCACTTAAACGCTTTACCCCTATTTTAGAAGAACAAAAGATTAATTTAACTTTAAATTGTAGTGAATCATATATTTTAAAGGCAGACAAAGAAATGTTAGAAAAAGCACTCAATAACTTTATTACTAATGCAATAAAATATACTGATGCTAAAAAATCTATAATTGTAACAAGCCAGCTTATTGAAGATAATATTCGAATAAGCGTCTTTAATACTGGAAAAAGTATACCAGAAAATGAACTCAAAAATATTTGGGATGTATATTATAAAATAGATAAAGCTAGAACACGAGATGTGGATAGCCATGGAATCGGTCTTTCTTTAGTAAAATTAATAGCTACCCTTCATAATGGAAACTGCAAGGCTGAGAATATAGAAAATGGTGTATTATTCTTCATAGAAATACCTCTTGTTCATTGTGAAAATTAAATTCTATATTTTCACATAAATTTCACAAAAGTAATTTATTATTATATCTGTAGTCATGAGATTGCAAAATAATAGAAAAATTTAAGGGAGAGATTTTATATGAATAAGAAAAAATTATTAGGAACTACATTGGCTGTTTTAATAGGATTAACAAGTTCAGTACCAGTTTTTGCTGATACTACTACAAGTAATACATCTAATACAATTACACAAACTTCCGATAAATGTAAAACTAGAATAGGACATAAAAAAAATAAACTTACAACTGAGCAAATTGCTGAAAAGTTAAATATAGATATCACTGGTCTATCAGAAGATGAAGCTAAAGCTGCTGTTAAAGAAGCTATGGCTGAAAAACATCTTGCTAAGCTTCAAGAAAAAGCTTCTGAATTAGGTATTAATACTGCTAATTTATCTGAAGATCAAATCAGAACTGCTGTAAGAGAAGCTATGGGTACTGAGAATTCTGAAAAGCATCTTGCTAAGCTTCAACAAAAAGCTGCTGAATTAGGTATTGATACTACTAATTTATCTCAAGATCAAATTAAGACTGCTGTTAAACAAACTATGGCTAAAAACCTTCAAGAAAAAGCTGCTAAATTAGGTATTGATACTACTAATTTATCTCAAGATCAAATCAAGACTGCTGTTAAACAAGCTATGACTAAAAACCTTCAAGAAAAGGCTGCTAAATTAGGTATTGATACTACTAATTTATCTGAAGAGCAAATCAGAACTGCTGTTAGAGAAGCTATGGGTACTAATAAAGAACGTAGACAAGCAAAGACTGAACAAACTACATCTACTTCTGTAAGTAATGAATCATTAGCTGATACTGAAAATTAATTAATAAATTATTCTATTCAATCTTCATTACATTAAAATACACAATGTCTAAAATTCAAGGGGATATATTCCAAAATAATAAGCATCCCCTTGAAATAATATTTTGCTAAAAATCTAAATATGTGCTATTTTCAGGTACTCCAGATACAGATACATCATAACCTTCATTTAATAAGCTTATGTCATTCATATCTTCTGATGAAAGTTCAAAATCAAAAATATCTAGGTTTTCTTTTATTCTTCCCTCATTTGATGATTTGGGTATAGGAATAACACCTCTTTGCACATGCCATCTAAGAACTATCTGTGCAATTGTCTTCTTATACTTTTCAGCTAAGCTTATTATAAGTTCATTTGAAAATATCCTTCCCCTCATTATAGGACTCCATGCCACTAGCTGAATATTATTTTTATTGCAATATTCAAACATATCTTCCTTTGTGTTTTGAGGATGTAATTCTACTTGATTTACCATAGGCATTATTTCTGCACTTTTCTTTAATTCTTCTAAATGCCCTATTTTAAAATTACATACTCCAATAGCCTTTACTTTTCCCTTCTTATATAAATGTTCAAAAGCTCTCCAAGTTTCAGAATTTAACTTATTTGGCCAATGAATTAGATACAAATCTATGTATTCAACTTGAAGCTTCTCTAAGGATTTGTTAAAGGCTTCGATTGTCTTTTCATACCCATGGTCATCATTCCAAAGTTTTGTTACAACAAATATATCTTCTCTTTTTACTTTACTTGTTTTGATTCCATTTCCAATCCCCTCTTCATTCCCATAAAATGAAGCAGTATCAATCTGTCTGTATCCTGTTTCTAGCGCATATCTTACAATACTAGCAGTATCTTCATCATTTCCAGATTTATATGTTCCAAATCCTATTGAAGGAATTTTCACACCATTGTTTAATGTTTTAAAATTTTCATTCATAAAATATACCTTACCTTTCACATTCCATTATTCTTACACCGTTTTCTCCTGCAACTATTGCCTTGGTTGCAATATTATAAAATAGAGATGTATCTACAATTCCTACTATTTTTTTTAGTTTGTCATTCAATACTGATATATCATCTACATCCTCACTATTAAACTTCACCAAAAAATTATACTTTATCATCAGCAATTGATTGCTCATGTCTGCTTAATGTTTTATATACATCGTGCTTTCCTACTGTCATAAAAAGAAATAAAATCTCAATTACAGTCATTGCTGAAATTCTTGAAAAATAATACTCCTCTAAAAATAGCTTTTCTCTAGTTGCAGTCTTTATATGATAATTACTTAACTTTGCCAATGGCGATTTATCACTATTTGTTATAGCTATTGTAACTGCCCCTTTTTCTTTTGCAATCTCTATAACATCAATCAGTCTTTTAGATGCTCCTGAGTTTGAAATTGCTATTACAACATCATTCTCTTTCAAATTATATGTATATGCAATTTGAGTTTCCCATATTGTATTAGCAACAGATGCAACTCCAACCTGATTGAATTTATAGCACCCATCTAATGCTACAGGTATTGTATTTCCTACTGCTACAAACTGTACTATTCCTGCATTACGCAATATCTGTAGAATTTCATTAAATTTTTCTTCGTTTATTGTAAGAATTGTCTGTTTCATTTCTTCGATTTTATTAAAAAGAATATTGTTAAGTGATTCCTTAATATTTTCTTCACTTACATCACCTGAAACCCTAGTATCTTCTTTTTGGGACTCTGATAATTCTTTTGCCAATGTTATTTTTAAATGATGAAACCCCTTCATATTGCATTTCCTACAAAATCTTGTTACTGTAGCATCACTTGTTCCAGCTGCTTCTGCTAATTCTGAAATGGTCATTTCAATTAATTTGGTTCCATACTTTAAAATATAATCAGCAATCTTTTTTTCGGCTTCAAAAAAACTGTTATATTCAGCGTAAATAGTGTCAATAATAGATTTATCTTTCTCCATTTTATCTCCCTTCTCCTAAGTATATTTATTATAATTAATATATCACAAAAATAATTTTTGTGATATATTTTTTAAAGAAAATTATTTTCATAAGCCTAATTTCTTTTCCTTTTATGAAAACTTCATCTTTTGATTTTTATTATATTTAAAAACATAAATAAAAGACTTCTCAGTATATAACCAAAAAGTCTTTTATCTCATTTACTTCTGTACATTTAATTATTCTATTTTTTTAACTTAAATCTGTTTATCATAGATTCTAATGTATCTGCTTGAGCTGAAAGTTCTTCACTTGCAGCCGCACTTTCTTCAGCTATTGCAGAGTTTGATTGTACTACATCAGCAATTTGGTCTATTCCACCATTTATTTGGTTTATTGACACAGCTTGTACCTCCGATATATTACTTATATTATCAACTAACTGCACAGCTTCTTCTGTCTTTTTAACAGCTTCTTTTAATGATACTGCTGTAGTATCAGCAATTATCTTACCTTTTTCTACTGATTTTATTGAACTTTCAATCAATTCTGCTGTATCCTTAACAGCCTGTGAACTTTCTTCTGCAAGCTTTCTAACCTCTTCTGCAACAACAGCAAATCCCTTTCCTGATTCTCCTGCTCTTGCAGCTTCTATTGCAGCATTAAGAGCTAAAAGATTTGTTTGTTCTGAAATACTGGCTATTGTGTTTATTATTTCTCTAATGTTTCTAGAAGAATTATCTATTTCCTCCATAGCTTTCACCATTTCATTCATTTTTTCATTGCTTTCTTCTATTTGAACTCCTAGTTCACTTGTTATTACATTAGTTTCTTTTGCATGCTTAACTGAATTTTGAACTTTTTCATTTACTTCTCCAAGTGACGCGGTTAATTCTTCTATTGCGCTTGCCTGTTCAGTTGCTCCTTCAGATATTGTCTGAGATGTCTCTGCAACTTGCTCTGCTCCACCCTTAACTTGTACTGTTGCTTCTTTTATTTCAAAGAATGTATAATTTAGTGATTCTATTATTTTTTGAATCGAATCTTTTGTAGTTGAAAAATCACCTATATAGTGCTCTAAACGACTGCTATTGACATTAAAATTTCCATCTGATAATTGCCCTAAGATTTCATTAATATCTAAAACAATAGTTTTCAAGAAGGAACATGTATTTCTAAAACTATTTGCTAAAATACCTAATTCATCTTGTGACTCAAATTTAATTTCAACATCAAGTATACCTTTTTCTAATTTTTTTGCTGCTTCTTCTAATTCTACAATCGGTTTTGTTAATAGCTTAACTAATCCAAAGACCATATAAATACATGATATTATACTTCCTATTGAAATTAAAATTAAAACTATAAATGTTATATTTTTTGTTGTTATTGCACTATGATAGTTTCTTTCTGCATTATTTTTTGCATAATCTCCTATCTTAACTAAAGTATCTTGAAGATTATTTAGTTCTTTTTCATACTCTGAATTATAAAGTGCAATTGCCTCTTCCTTTTTGTTCTCATTTACTAATTTAATTAATTCATCTCTTATCCTAGTTTGTACTGCTCGCTCATTTTTTAATTGTTCCAATAACTCCTTATTATCAAAATTACTCTCTAATTTTTCTATATTATCTGTAACGCTTTGAGTATATTTATTTGCTTCATTTATATATTGTACCGCTTTATTCTGATCTTCTGTTGTTACTGCTAATAATATGTTTTTTACAACTATTTGTGTGTCTTTTCTTATCTCAAGTTGTAAAACTGAATTTACGAAAGGTTTGTCATAAAAAGCCTTGATTTTATTACCTGTTATTTGAAGTGCAATAAATGATGATACTACAGCCAATATAAATAGTGACATAATATAAATAAATGTAGTTTTTAATTTTTCATTTATTTTTTTATCTTTAAGATGCCTTTCAAAAAAATCAACCTTTGCTTTTTCGTTGTGTTTTTCAGACTGTCCGCTCATGAATTTCTCTCCTTAATTTGATAGAATTTATTTATATACAAAAATTTATGTTATATAGTATATTATACCATATAACCAGTTTAAAATCACGCTTTTTGTTGGTTATTGTATTTTTATGTGTTATATGCTTGTATTTTGTATTATAAAGTACAACTATGTAATCTTTTAAAAAAAGTTTAATATATGCCTATTACTTGTACTTATCATAATATATCTTTATTATGATCTAAAAAAATTTCACAATATTAAAAATATTATATGGTTAAATTTAACCCTATAATATTTTCTATTTAAATCAAAAAATCACCTTTTTGTTAATTTTGTATATCAATTAATTTAACAAAAAGATGATTTTATAATAAATTATAACAAGTGTATCACAAAACAATTTTTTATAAGATTAATAATAATTATCTTTTATTATCTTATTGGTCGTTTTGATTCTATACTTTTATGCATTCCAATAGATTTAACATTAAAATTTGATCTGTACTCTGTTTCTGCCCAAAATATATTCTCAGCAACAAGTGCTTCTGGATTAAGTTTTACTCCATCAAGAATTATTTCCTTAAATTTATGATATCCAGCCCGATCAATTAAATGGCCTCCATGAAGGTACTCAGGTTTATAATCAAGTGCCCATGCAGAAAATTTCTGCCAATTTCCAAATACACCAAGCACAACTTCTTCAGTTGCAAAATTTATAAATGTCTTTCCCATTCTAGGTGTTTGCTTTCCTGTTCTTCCACCTATCACAATTCTATAAAATTTTTCAGGCTTTCTTGTCCACGCACTTGCTGGACATGCTAATACACATTCACCACAGCCAACGCAACAGCACGGATCCTTATCAATCAATCCTTTTGAATTTAATGAAAGAACTCGTGTTGCATGATGTTCACAAGCTTTTACACAGGCACCACACCCTATGCATCTCTCAGGATGATATTCCATTCGTGCTTGACCTATAACACCAAAATCTTGCATATGTGCTTTAGTGCAATCATTGGGACATCCTGCAACAGCAACTTTTATATGATAATGAGAAGGAAAAATAAGTTTTTCTATTTTATTAGCCATTTCCTTAGTATTAATATTCCCTTTTATACAATGACTGTTCCCTATGCATGCCATTATATTTCTCGCACCTATTGTAGGATATCCATTTTCAGTAATTTCCATATTACAGTTACATGCATCTACTTCAACTTCTTTAAGGTAATTTGTAATAAATTTATTAACTTCATTAATATTTTCATACTTTATACCTGGTATATCAAAGGTTTGTCTTGTTCCTATATGAAAAGTTCCATTTCCCCATGTTTCGGCAATTTTTTGAATATCTTTAAGATATTTTGCATTAACAGTTCCTCCTGGTACACGCATTTGAAGCATAAACTCTCCTGGAACCTTTGATTGACGAAAACAATTTATTCTTACATTTTTTATATTAATATCATGATTCATATGTAAATCCTCCTAATCTAATAAAGTTTTTGCCTTGGTATAGTTAAACACTGGTCCCTCTAGACATACATATGTTTCATCTATTCTACAATGACCACATTTACCTACAGCACATGACATTTTTCTTTCAAAAGAAGTCCATATCTTTTCTTCTGGAACTCCAAGTTTCAAAAACTCTAATGCAGTAAAGTGCATCATCATTGGAGGTCCCACAATAACTATTTCATAATTATCTCCAAACTCTTCTTTAAATACTTTATCTAAATGTGCAGTAACAAGACCACTTTCAAAACCATCTACTTTTTCATTATCAAGAGTATAAACTGTATTAAACTTATCTTCCCATTTTATAAGCTCATTTTTAAACAACACTCCATTTGAGTCTTTAAATCCAAAAAGAAGATTTAAACTCTTTACATATTCATTATCATATAAAAATTGGTTTATCATACTTCTTACAGGTGCAACTCCTGTTCCTCCTGCTACAACCACAATATGTTTATCTTTAAATTTATCAACTGGCCATCCTTTTCCATATGGACCCCTTAAATAAATCTTATCTCCTTTTTTTAGCTTAAATATTTCATCTGTAACCTTTCCAACAGATCTTATTGTAAAGTCCATATACCCGCTTCCAAATCCACTTACTGATATTGGTGCTTCACCAAATTTAGGAATAGATAATTCCATGAACTGACCATGTTCTGGTACTATATCAGTTTCAACTCTAAATGTATATTCATGTAAACTTTCTTTATTTATACTTATTATTTTGCATGGTTTTGAACTTAATATATTACTCATAATTATCTCTCCTTTACTATTTCATCCACAGCATCTGCTACTTTGTTTATAGTTGCAGTCATTGAAATGTGTTGTGGACATCTATCCGTACATCTTCCACATCCTACGCACATATGATTATCTCCAAATTTCTCCTTATAATCATGTATCTTATGAAGTACTTTATACCTCATCTTATCTCCCGCAGTTTTTCTGAATTTATGTCCCCCTGCCATTTCATCAAATCCATCAATATGACACGATGCCTGAACTCTTCTTCTTTCACCAATATTTCCTTCTGCATCATAAATAATATCTCTTGTTGTATAGCATGAACATGTGCTACAAGATATTGTACAACTTCCACATTCAATACATCTTCCATTAAATTCATTCCACATAGGGTGATTTTTTAATTTTTCTACTACTTCTTTACTATCTATTGTTGGGATTCTTACATCAACCTTATTTTTTTGAATAAATTCAAGATTAAAATCAGCTTTATTATTAGTAGTAAAATATTTTTCAAATTCAACATCTTTGATATTAAAAAGTAATCCATCATCAACTACTCTAACTGCCATTTCGTAATTATCTGTTTTATTGCTATTCATTGAAACACAGAAACATGTATCAAAACCTTCTGTGCATTCAATACATACAAATTTTACTCTGCTTCTTACTTTCTTATAAAAATCATCCTGAAAATTTCCATTATGAAGATAAATCTTATCTTGTCTTTCTTGTGCATTAATATCACATGGCCTTCCAAAAATCAGAATCTTTCTTTTATCTCCATAACTACTCTCCTTTATCTCATCCTCAGTAAAATAATACAAAGTCTGGGAAATAGGTGTTATAACTTCTTTTGCCGGATATGTTGATTTTTCATTAAATACGATTTCGTCTACTTTAGTTACTTCTGAATATTTTATAATATCCGTATTAGAATATCTCCCTTGTTTTTCAAATCTTTTTGGCGCAAAAATTCTATATTCTTCTATTAGTTTGTTAAATAATTCACTTACTTCATTAAAAGTTAATTTGTAACCCATTTTGAATCCTCCCTATTTATTACTTTTCTATACCACTATAATACGCTTATTTATCTTATAACAAAAATACCTTATTTAATATATAATTAATAAGTAAATACTTATATAAAATATCTATTATCATATCTAAATTACTATATATCCTTATTAAAATTTTAATTTTGATATATAAAATAAGGATACTTACTTAAAAGTATCCTTATTCTGCTTAGCAATACACCGAATATATAATTTTTATCTTAGTTAATAGAATCTAAAGAAGCTTATCAAGTTCTTTAAGTATACTGTTAACTATAAATTTTTTCTGATCATGTCTTGTATCTATCGGAACATTTATCTTCTTACTTACTATAGGTTTTTCATCATATTTTATGGAAAAATATACTTCTCCCTGAACACTATCTTTATTATTTATATCAACATTACTAAGGGTCCCTGTCACTCCAATTCCTATATTACTGCCCATTTTTATTTTGCACACTTCTGCCATTTTTACAGCTGTTTCTGAAGAATACACTCCATATGTTTTTATTGTCTCCTCTGAAACTCCCATGGCTATTTTCTGCTTATTAGAGTATGTTACAAAACCTCCATCCGTTATATTAGATGCTCCTTCAACATCTGTTATAACACTTATTAAAAATCCTCCAGTACAGCTTTCCATTGTTGTTATGCTAATTTTCTTATCAATCAATTTTTTTACTATATCTACATTAATCATATTATATTCTTCCTCCTATAATTACTATAACCTAAATCATCTCTACTTTTTACTTTTATAAATTCATTATATTACAAATGATACCATAACTTCATATATTAAAATTTTATTTTTCTAAGGTTTTTGAATACACCCAATTATGATTTTCTATATCCCTTCCCTTTAAAGTAACTTCATTACCATTTACCTCTATATAAATTCCATTATCACAATCATTATCTCTTCTTCTTCCATTTTCCTCCTTTGAATCGTTAACTAGTGTATACCCTACTGCTCCTGTATAAGCCATAGTAAATGGCATATTTTCCTTAATAGAATCTTCTCCAAACTCTTTATGGGTATGTGATGAAAAAATGATAACTTCTGGATAACTACTTAATATATCATTAAGTTCATCAGCTTGCCTTACACCAGTCCAAACCCTTCCAAAAAAATCTACAGTTACAGGTTGATGAAGAAATACGAATATTGGTTTTCCAGTTTGATAATCTTCATTTAATTTTTCTTTTAGCCATGATAGTTGCTCTTCCGAAAGAGATGCCTGTGTAGTGTTTAAATCTTCTGAATTAATGTTATCACTTCCTAGTGAAATAAAGTGATATCCTTTAATCCAATTATCATGATATACTTTTTCTGTTTCTGAAAATTCAAGATACTTCTTAGTAAAACTATCAATATCTTCCTTAGAGTTAGTATCCATATCATAATTATAAAATTCATGATTTCCTATATTTTTTATTATAGTTTCTGGTAATTTTTTAGATTTCTTTATAATTGAATTTTTTAAAGAAGTATATTGTTTATCTACTCCCTGATCTACATTATCTCCATTTAATATCAATGCATCAATATTAGAATTTATACTATAAAAATCATCTATAGCTTTTTCAAAATTCTCTGTATTATCATGAATATCTCCAAGAACCACAAATGATAGATCAGCATTATTTGTAGAGTCTTTATTAATTGACACTTCCTCATTTAATTTTGCATTTTCAACAGTATTATTCTGTACACTACATCCAATAAAAACTATAGATATTATTAAAATAAGTAAACTTATTATCTCAATTCTTTTTATATTCATTTCATTCTCCTTTTACAAAAATCTGTTATTGCCATTTTTCTTACAATATTAATAGTAACACTTGGAGTTAACTTCAATGCAAATGTTTTTTACAAAATTATAATTTGAAACAGACTTTAATCCTATAACCCTAATACACAATTTATATTTTTTAAATTAACATACTTATCTCATAAATTCTTCTTTTAAGTAAATTAACAGAAAAATATTGCATAAAAATAACCACTCATTTAATCAATGAGTGGTTACTTTTCATCCCTATTCTGGATATATAAGTCTTTCATCAGAAATATTATCTAAAACCTCATGTACAAATTTACCAGCAACATAACGTGCCATTGGTAAATTCATATCAAGATAATTTCCACAATCTTTTGCTGCTGCTCCTGGAACTTCTCCCTCAAATTCAGAAACAAATTTATACATTTCATTTATTAATGAAACTATATCTTTTGATTCATAATCACCTGCTAATAATAGGTAAAATCCTGTTCTGCATCCCATAGGTCCAAAATATACTACTTTTTCTTTATATTCTTCATTGTTTCTTAAAAAAGTTGCACCTAAATGCTCAATTGTATGGATCTCTGCTGTATTCATCACTGGTTCGCGATTTGGAGCTGTCATACGAATATCAAATGTCGTTATAACTTGTCCATTGATATTATCTTTTCTTGAGACATATATTCCTGGTAATAATTTAATATGATCAATTGTAAAACTAGCTATTTTCTGCAATTTTTAGTACCTCTCTTTCATTTTTATCAACTTTTTTTAAAACTCTACTACTATATTTTAACTTTAGCCATCCTAAAAGTATAAATATAATACCAAATATAAGCATTAATATGGAATACCAGTTATATTCATTGGTGTAACTCCAGTCAATCCTGCTGCAACTAATAATTAACCAGCATATGGAAGTAGTCCATTAAATGCTGATGAAAATATATCTTAAATGCTAGCAACACGTCTCCTATCTATACCATACTCATCTGCGATATCTCTTGCTATAGGACCTGCTGCAATTATAGATAGATACAGTATTATTTGTAGTTGCAATATCCAGAAGACTCACTAATGCCGCAATACTTAGCTCACCTCCTTTAACACTCTTTGTATTCTTAGTCAGTTTTTCAAGAAGGAAATCAATTCTCCTTTTTTATTATTATAATTAAAATCGAATTACTATGATTTTATTGTAAAATTATCAAACTTATAAGTATTCCTAATATGTTAGCCATAATGTATATTATCTGATAATTCTTTATATAAAAACAAACGCCAGAGAATAAACTCTGGCGTAAACATGCACAATTAATCTATTCTCTCATCTTTCAGTTAAATATAATAACTGCAGGAATTAGCACCGTATATATAATAAATGACATTACATATTGGTTGCTGGGTTTCATCGGGCCAGTCCCTCCACCACTCTTGATAAGTTTCTATCGGATTGTCTTACTTTTAAATTATTATATAGTTGTTTATATTAAAAGTCAACACTATATTACCATATTTTTCTCTTGAAATTATAGTAATATAAATTTTCTTTTTATGATTGAAAAATTACCCCAACAGGAATATAATGGTATATGCAAATCATTCGCAACAAGGAGGGGCTATGAAAATAAAAATTGAACTTATTTTAGGTTTATTAGAATCAGGAAAAACAAACTTTATAAATTCTATGCTAGAAAGTGATGAATTTTACAATGAAACTATCGTTGTGATTCAAGATGAATTTGGACAAACTAATATCAACTATCCTAATGATAAAATTAGCAAAAAAAATATAAACTTAATAACAATAGAACATAATACAGATGATGATATTAATGAAAATTACATAAAAGATATTATCATTAAATATTGCCCAGAAAGAATATTTATAGAAACAAATGGTATGAAAAATTCTTCCTATATTTTAAAAGTATTCAATAATAATGTACTAAAAAAACTGTGTATTATTGATGATATTGTTTCAATAATAGATGCTGAAACCTTTAATCTATATTATAGAAATATGCAAGATTTACTTGTTTCACAGATATTTAACAGCGAAAAAATAATCTTAAACAACTTGAATAAATTTAATAAAAACGAAATTACTAATATTATTTCTCAAATAAAAAATATAAATGAAACAGCATCTATTATGGAATATTCAGAATTTGAAGATTCTCCTGATTACTCTTACTTAGAACTTTATGATAATAATAAAAATATCTTTACTTTTAAAACTTATATTTTTATATTTTTCTTTACAGCTTTAAGTGCTTTTTCATTGTTAGATTTTTCAATATCATCTCAATATATGACTACACTTAATAAGTTCTATACTGTTTTTATAAGTATTTTAATTGAAGGAATCACTTTTATTCTTCTTGGAAGCTTTGTATCTGCCTTAATTCAAATTTATGTATCAAAAGAATTTATTATAAAGGTATTTCCACATAATATTTTTTTATCGTGTATAATTGCTGCTTTTGCTGGTATAGTATTTCCAATCTGTGATTGTGGAACAATTCCAGTAGTAAAGGGCTTTATAAGAAAAAAAGTTCCTACAGCTGCATGTATAACTTTTTTGCTCTCAGCCCCAATAGTAAATCCAATTGCTATTATTTCAACTATGTATGCTTTCCAGGATATGAAATCCGTAGTTATTTATAGAATACTTTCTGGAATTATTATTGCTATCTTAATTGGTCTTATAATGCATTTTTTTACAAGAGATAATCCTAATATTCTAAAAACCAATACTGATCCTCTAAGCTGTGAATGTTCTATATGTAGTGATTCGTATGAATATAGTAAAGCATCAATTGATACACTAAGAAATATATTTTTTCATACTAGTGATGAGTTTTTTAATATTGGAAAGTTCATGATTATGGGTGCATTTATTTCTAGTATTTTTCAAACAATTGTATCTTTTGATAGAAATCTATATTTTCCAAATGATAATAGAACTTCTCTTTTAATAATGATATTATTAGCATTCTTACTTTCAGTATGTTCTACTTCTGATGCGTTTATAGCCAAAGGATTTCTAAAATTATTTTCCTTAAATTCTGTAATGGGATTTTTAGTTGTAGGACCTATGCTTGATATAAAAAATACTCTCATGCTTTTTGGAAATTTTAAAAATACCTTTGTTTTAAAACTCATATTTTGTATCGTTATTATATCTTTTACTGTTCTTATTAATTTTAATTTTTCATAATTAAGTATAATTATAAAAATTATACTCATATTTCATATATGAAATAATCTTCATAGGAGGTGAAAAATGAAAAAATTTAATTTTGATATATTAGCAAAAATAATAATACTTATAAGTTTTTCTCTTTTCTATCTTAAAATTCTTATAAGTAAAGAAATTTTATTATACGTTCATCCACGTATTATACCTTTTACAATATTAGGAATCTGCTCAATGATAATAATGGCTATATTTTTAATATCATCACTATATAAATCATATAAACGTACATTTAAAATTGAAAAATATATTGCATTTATTATTACATTAATAATTATACTTATTTTTCAAATTTCTACTTTAAAATCTAATGCTAAAACATTAGATTTTAATTCAGATAATAAATCAAATTCAGTATCATCATCTAATAATGCTGAATATACACCTGATTTATATGGTGGAAAAACAGAAAGCTATGGTGATGGAACAAGCTCTCATAATAAATTGGATATATGCGATAACATAATAAATGTAAATTCCAAAAATTTTGTATCATCTCTTGATGAGATTATTAGCAATTGCAATGAATATGAAGGTAAAACTATAGAAATTTCTGGCTTTATATATAATGATAAGAACCTTAAACTAAATGAAAATCAATTTATAATAGCACGATATATGATGGTGTGTTGTGCCGCTGACATGCAGATTGCAGGACTTCGGTGCCAGTACAGTACTAATCAAAATTCTTTTGATCTTAATACATGGGTAAAAATCAGTGGTAAGGTTAAAATTGATACTTATGAAGGTTCTTATGATCCCTTAATACTAATTGATAAAATTGAAATAGATCCTAATCCAGATACTTCCTATGTATATCCTTATTGACAAAACTTTTATTAAAATTTCTTTTGAATAAAAAATTATCGCTGATAAAATCAATTATCAGCGATAAAATAAAACATACTATATTTTTTTATACATTATAAATTTGCTGTCCATAGTCCATGTAAGTTACAATATGCTTTTGCACTAATAACTTCTTCAGCAATTTTAAATACAGCTTCTGGTTTATCTTCTGGAGTTAAAAATTTTCTATATACTTTATTTTCTGTATTTACTTCAATCCATTCAATATAATGTTGTTCTGTCATTGGATGTTCAACGCTTCCTACTTTTACAATAATTTCATCACCATTTTTTTCAACTGCTGGAATATGTTTTTCAACTGCTGCATCTACTGTATTTTCCACTATTAATCTCATAGGCTTTCCGCAACAAGAAAGAGTTCCGCCTCCTCCATGAGTAACCTCTACTATAATTCCACATACATCACATTTATAAACATCTTTAATCTTAGCCATAAAAGACTCCTCCTTCATAATACACACTTTTCTATTTTATTATATATAAATTTTTTTATTAATAATTTTCTATAAAAACTTCAAAATATCCTTGTGGATGCTGACATGCTGGACATAAACTAGGAGCTTCTTCCCCTTCATATATATATCCACAGTTGTTACATTTCCACAATACTGATTCTGATTTTTTAAATACTGTATTGTTTTCTATGTTTTCTAATAATTTTTTATATCTTCGTTCATGTCTAGATTCCACTTCTGAAATTCGATTATATATTTCTGCTATTTCTTCAAATCCCTCTTCTTTTGCTATTTTTGCAAAGGCTGGATATAATTCTGTCCATTCTTCATTTTCACCTTCTGCAGCTGCTTTTAAATTTTTAGCTGTTTCTTGATGAAATGAAACTGGATAAGATGATTGTATTTCAATAGATTCATCTGAAAAATCTTCTTTTAATAATTTATAAAATCTCTTTGCATGTTCTTTTTCCTGTTCAGCTGTTTCCATAAAAATATTTGATATCTGAACATAGCCTTGTTTCTTAGCAATACTTGCATAATAAGTATATCTAGTTCTAGCCTGACATTCACCTGCAAATGATTTCATTAAATTTTCAGCAGTTTTTGTACCCTTTAAACTCTTCATAACAATCCTCCTACATAGTGTTTATTTATATAATATATAAGCTTTATTCCATATAAATAACTCACATAGAATAAAGCCTAATATATCTTCTTTTACTATATATTAACACATAATTCTATTTTTTTCTATATAAATCTCACTATTTTTATTAATAAACATATATAATTTAATCAATATTTTTTAACATTTTATAAACATAAACTAATAAAATAATTTTAACTTTTAGAAATAATCTTTAATCCTAATATTCCAATTATTATAAGTATTATGCATACTATTCTTATTATATCTAAGGGTTCTTTAAATAATATTATTCCTAGTATTACAGTACCAACTGTACCAATACCAGTCCATATTGCATATGCAGTTCCTAACGGAAGTGTCTTTAACGCTACTGATAAAAAATAAAAGCTTCCAATCATACCTAATATAGTGATAATACTGGGTACAAATTTTGTGAATCCCTGTGAATATTTTAATCCTACTGCCCAGCAAACCTCCAATAACCCTGCAATAAATAACATAATCCATTTCATATATTTTACACACCTCTCATATAAAAATAAAAAAAGCCTAGGAAATATTTTTACATATCTCCCAGGCTTTTATCCTTCCGTGAACACATTTTACTGTGCGTTTTCTCTTGGACCTGACCAGCTATAAACTGCGGAACCCTAGAAAACTTATCTTTATAATTAAATTATATTTTAATCGATTAAAATTACGAATTTATACTATCATATTAATTAATTTAAATCAACTATTTTTATTTAATCATATTATATAACTTCAACACAATTATTGATATTAGAAATTCTACTTATTTTATAAAAATTAAAGAAGATGTCTAAATTAATAGACATCTTCTTTAATCTTTACTTATGCTGTCATGAGAACAGATTTAAGAATGTTAGTTTTAAAGTCCTTTTTCGTAGCTTTCTACCATTCTCTTAACCATTTCTCCACCAACGCTACCGTTTTGTTTTGAAGAAAGGTCTCCCTTATATCCTTCAGCATAGTTTTGTAGTCCTAATTCTGAAGCTACTTCTGTTTTAAATTTGTTTAAACCTGCCTTTGCTTCTGGTACTAAAGTTTTATTACTATTATAAGATGACATAATAGTTACCTCCTTAATATTTGAATTATTTTCTACACTAATATATTATCCAAACTAAAACTTAATACTCTATAAAAATATTGGCATTTATAACATATATATATTCTATTAGATTTTTATTGTCTATTATAAATTTTTTACAAACAAATAATAACACTACTATTTAATCCAAGTAGTTCCTAACTATATTCGTGGCTTGTACCATATTTTTAAGACTTGCTTTAGTCTCTAAAATTCCTCTTGTTTTTAACCCACAATCTGGATTTATCCATAATTTATCCTTTGAAATCTTAAGCAACATCTTTTTTATAATAGCTACAAGTTCTTCTACACTTGGTACTCTAGGTGAATGAATATCATAAATACCTGGGCCTACTTCTGTTTCAAAATTACTTTCATTCAATGCAGCTATAATTGTAAGTTTTGACCGAGAAGCTTCAAAAGAAATCACATCAGCATCCATGCTATCAATCTCTTTTACTATCTCTTCAAATTCACTATAACACATATGTGTATGAATCTGTGTTTCAGGTTTTACTTTGCTTTGGCAAAGTCTAAATGCTTTAATAGCCCAATCAAGATATTCTGTATTCCACTCCTCTCTTCTTATTGGAAGCTTTTCTTTTAATGCAGCTTCATCAATTTGAATTATTCCTATTCCTTTACTTTCTAAATCCATAACCTCATCTCTAATTGCAAGACCAATTTGAAATGCCATTTCACTAAGCTCTATATCCTGTCTTGGAAACGACCAGTTTAAAATGGTAACAGGACCTGTCAGCATTCCTTTTACTGGTTTTTCAGTCAAACTTTGAGCATATTTTGAATATGATACAGTAATTGCTTTTTCCCTCTTTATATCTCCAAAAATAATTGGTGGCTTTACACATCTAGTTCCATATGATTGAACCCATGCTTTTTCTGTAAATACATATCCTGAAAGATTTTCACCAAAAAATTCCACCATATCATTTCTTTCATATTCACCATGTACTAAAACATCAACATTTAATTCTTCTTGTAATTTAATACATTCTTTAATAAATCTTTTTATATTTTCATCGTATTCATTCTTCGTAATTTCACCTTTACGATATTTAGACCGATTTTGCTTAACTTCTAATGTTTGTGGGAATGATCCAATTGTTGTTATTGGTAATATTGGAAGTTTAAATTTTTCTTTTTGAATAGATTCTCTTTCTTTTCTTGCTGTTTTCCTTATAAAATCATCTTTTTTAAGATTATTAACTCTTTCTTGAACCTCCTTATCACAATACATTTTTTCTTGCGAAAATATTTTTTGATTTTCAATATAAATTTTACTTTTTTCAATATCATTATAAGAAGCTAAACTGCTTAAATCATTTAATTCATTCAATTTTTCTTTTGCAAATGAAAAATGTTTTATAATATCATTTGAAAGTTTAGTTTCATTTTCTAAAGTATATGGGACATGTAAAAGAGAACATGATGTGTTTATAACAACTTTATCTACTATCTCTTCTATACTATGCAGCAATTCTAAATCTTTTTTATAATTACATCTCCATATATTTTTTCCATTTACAATACCTGCAAATAAAACTTTTTCTTTTGGAAATCCATATCTTGAAATTAAATCCATTGATTGTTTTCCTTCAATAAAGTCAAGTCCAACTGCATCAAAATCAAGTTCCATGATTTCTTTATAGCAATCTCTTATATCTCCAAAATATGTTTGTAGTAATATCTTTACATTTCCCTTATTCTTTAAAATCCTTTTATATATACTGATAAATAATCTAATCTCACCTTTAGTTAAATCTGTAACAAGTATTGGCTCATCTATCTGAACCAATTCAACCCCAATTTCATTGAATTTATTAAGTATGTTAACATATGAATCAACTATATCATCTACATAATCATTTATTTTTTTCTTTCCCTGATATTTTGCTAATTTTAAAAATGTAAATCCACCCATTATTACTGGTTTTGTTTTAATACCGATTTCCTTTGCTTCTAAATATTCTAAAAAAGGTTTTTCTCCATTTAATTTTATTTTTGTATAATCATATAATTCTGGAACAATATAGTGATAATTTGTATTAAACCACTTTTTCATTGATAGTGCTTTTACATCACCATTTTCTCCCTGATATCCCCTTGCCATTGCAAAATAAGTGTCTAAAACATTAACCTTAAGTTCTTTATACTCATTTGGAATTGCATTTAGTAAAACTACTGTATCTAGCATAATATCATAAAAAGAAAAATCATTAGATGGTATGTAGTTAATCTTCAAATCTTTCTGTAACTGCCATTGTTCTTCTCTTAATTCTTTTGAGTTCTTTAAAAGTTCATGGCTAGATATTTCCTTTCTAAAGTATGACTCTGTCCAAAACTTTAATTCTCTTGACTTTCCAACTCTTGGATAACCTATAATTGAATTTTTCATAACTTCGCCCCCTTAATTAGAAATTATAATTTACTTAGTACAACTCGTAAATTACGAAAAAAATATGGCCTGCTATAGACAAATTCTATAACAACCCATATTTATATTTCTTTATTGCATCTATGTATATTTCTCCAAGATGGCTGCATGTTATATTTTTATGCGTAATAAAACCAATTTTCATACTATCCTTTATATGAAGAGGTACTGATACAATATTTTTACCATTTAGTTCTTCACTTATTATTCCAGAGCAAATAGTATATCCATTAAGACCTATTAGAAGATTAAATAAAGTTGCCCTGTCACTTACCCTAATATTTTTCTTGTGTTCTAATGTACTTAATATTTCTTCTGAAAAATAGAAAGAATTATTTTCTCCTTGCTCAAATGAAAGATAAGGGTATTGTTCAAGATCTTTTAGAGTAACTTCTTTATATTTTGCTAATGGATTATTTGAACCTATAAATACATGTGGCTTTGCTTCAAATAACAGTTCAAATTTTAAGTTGCTTTCATCTATTAATTTTCTAATTACTTTTTCATTAAATTGATTTATATATAAAATTCCTATTTCACTTCTCAACGTCTTTACATCATCAATAATTTCATAAGTTCTAGTCTCTCTAAGTGTAAAATCATATTCAACTTCACCATAATCCTTAATTAAATCTACAAATGCATTAACAGCAAATGAATAGTGCTGTGTTGAAACACTGAATTTTTGTTTTAAAGTTTTTTTCCCAAGATATCTTTCTTCTAGCAAATCATTCTGTTCTATAACCTGTTTTGCATATCCCAAAAACTCCCTACCTTCTGATGATATTCTAATTCCCTTATTTGATCTTATAAATATATTTATATTTATTTCCTTTTCTAACTCTTTTATTGCATTTGATAAGCTTGGTTGCGCTATAAACAATGCTTTTGCTGCTACACTCATAGACCCCCTTTCAGCTACTTCAATTACATATTTCAATTGTTGTAACGTCATATTATTAACCTCTATTCTTCTAAAGTATTAAAAAATATATTCTAAATAAAATATAAATTTAATATGATAACTAATAATAAATAAAGCAAAATATAAAAAAAGCTTAAGATATATCCCTCAATTAAAGGCACTATCCTAAACTCGCTTTTTATCATTAGATTTATTTTTAATATATAAACTAAAAAATTGCTCAACAAATAGTCTGTGTATTAGTTAACGAAATTACAATAGTAATACACAGTCTTCAATTTATCTCCCTATCTCTCGTAGGTCATCAATAAATCTAACTCTAAGCAGGTTTTCTGACTCACGTATCACAGCTCTAATTTTCCTTCCCAAAATTTCTTTCAGTGGATCTAATAAATGAGAACTCCTCGCATACAGTTGCGGGACAGTACAGGATTTTCACCTGTTTTCCTCTTACGCATGAACAATATATAAATTATCATCCAACACTTACAGTATTATATTAAATTTGTTTAATTTTAGCAGTTAACTGTATTTATGTCAAATATATTTCTTAAATTGTCTAATAATATAAAACTTATATCTTAAAACTTAAATTATTAAAATAATTAATAATTATCGTGCTATGAGCAATAATATTATATACATACAGTTATTTTTTGTACTATAATAAAAAGAAAATAATGAAAACTATGTATTAATATATATTTAATACAAATCGTAATAGTTTATGGAGAAAATATGTTTAAATTTATTGAAAAGTATGATATAAAAGCAGCAAAATATATAAATTCACTTTATCACAGCAAAACGCTAGATAATTTCATGAAATTTTTCACTTATCTTGGTAATCTGGGCTTACTATGGATAGGAATATCTATTGTGTTCATGTTAAGTCATCAATCAAGAAAAAAGGGAGTAGTTCTTATTTCTGCACTTCTCCTTACCACAATATTAGGTGAAGGTATTATAAAACATATAGTAAAAAGAAAAAGACCTTTTATAAAAATGAATTTGTGTGATCAATTAATAATAGGTACACCTAGCACTTATTCATTTCCTTCCGGGCATACTGCATCATCATTTGCAGCCTCTGCAGTTTTTCTTGCAATTAATAGTAGAATAAGCATTCTAATTTTGTTAATTTCTACTTGCATAGGATTATCTAGAATATACTTAAAAGTTCATTATCTATCTGATGTGATTGGTGGCGCAATTCTTGGGTTATTATGTGGCAGCATCACAGTATCTTTATTTAATATAGTATAGATATAAATTTAAAATCACCTAAAAAAGCCGTACTTATTTATAAGTACGGCTTCAAGTTATCTATGCAGCGTTATTTACTGTTTTTTCTTCTGATGTTTTTAAGTAAATTTTTTCATATATTTTATCATATACAAAGCAAAATATTGCTCCGAATACATTACATGCAATACGCCAAAATACTGCTCCGAATATACCTAGAACTGGTACTGCTGATAAAAGTGCACCAAAACAATTTATCATTATTTGATATTGATATGTTGCTGCAAACCCAATAGCAATTCCTCCAAATAAAGATAAAAACATTCTATATTCTTCAGGTATTAATAAAAATGTAATACAAAATGTAACTGATCCAAATAAAATATATAAAGGTCTATTTTTCAAACGGAATTGAAGTGTTTCTTGTTTCTGCTGTATATATGATAAACATGCAAATCCAATCCAAATAACTCTTGGAATATTTAGAAGTGTTCCTAAAAACATTCCCCCACTTATACCTAGAGCTAATTTAATCTGCCATCTAGTACGTTCATCAGCAAAGCTCACTTCTTTTAATACATCTATAAATGTTTTTTCATACTTGTTTTTTCTCTGCTTATAATAGAAAATTCCACTTACTAAAACCCCACCACAAATTAGAGCATAAATTCTACGTATAAATGACTCAGTAGTAGTTGCTGATGTTCCTAATATGAGTATATAACATAAAACTATAGTTGAATGATTTGAAAATTTTGTATCATTACATGTTGAGACTACTAATGTAATTATGCATATAAAATTAACTATAAAACCTATAAAAGGATTAGTCATTAATACTACTAAAGGTCCCATAAGATATATTAAAAATACACCAAATAAAGTTAATGTTGACTGTTTTACATTAAAGTTTAAATTTGAAAACCTAAATGTTAAAATTAGAATTACTGTAGACACTCCAATTACACTATTTTCTTCTCCAAATATTTTTGTATAAGTACTAACAAAAACTATACAAAATAACATACATAATATATTTTTTAGTATAAACGCCCATATATACTTGTTTTTTTCTTTTTTGTTTTCAGCATTTTTTATCATCGGCTTCATAACATTAGCTGATAACTGCATTGCTTGATAAAATGTCATACTATTCCTCCAATCATTATTTATTTTTCTGGTTAAGTTATTCTATAAACTTAATATTTTATTTTAATTCTTCAAATTAAAATTAATTTTTGTACTTAAATATAGTTTACTTTGTAAACTAATTTTAATATAGTATTATTCTTCTGTCAATTTAATATTACTTAATTTTTTATAAAACTTCTTTGAAATATAAAATATAATCAACTCTGTACAAATTAATTTGTCAAAGTTAAGCGATTATTTGTTTGTAAATTTCCACTAAATAATAACTTTGAGATAACATCTTTATTTGTTCATATTCAAATAGCTTCTTGTTTCCCTTTAATAAATCTAACATCATTTACTCTCTTATACATAAAGATACCCTGTTGGATAGACTTTTGTATATGTCAATCCAACAGGGTATCTTTAATATATTTCTTTATTGTCTTAATATATAATTATTTTAATTTAGAAAGCTTTTTAAAATGCCTATAGCTGCAAGCTCTTTGAACAGTCATAATTTCTTCTTCTCCTTTAAAATGCCAAGGATTAGTTTTAGAATCATTATATCCATCTATTATATCAACTGCATCTATATAAAGTTCTTTTGCATTCATCTGTCCATACATTTTAGGTGGCAGTACATAAATAGGAATATTAAGATCATAATGCTTTTTCACAAATCCATTTACTTCATATCTTGTGTGTGGACATACCATAATTACATCATATTCATGATAAAGCTTGTTTGCATTCATAAATGGACTAAAATCCACACTCATTTCTTTCTGAAGATTATTTTCTATTATTTCACTTTTAACTTTCTTAACCATAGCACTAGATGAAAATCCACCTAAACAGCAAATCAATATTTTTATCATACCTATAATACCTGCTTTCAAAATAATTCTATTATAAATATTATATATCAGGCAAGCATCCATATAAACATTATCATTATTTATCTGAATATAACTTCATTATAATTATTCAATAATTTAAATTATTTCTTATTTAAATTATCTATATAAGAAACTGCAGATAATGCTGCTATATTTCCTTCTCCCGCAGCCTTTATATACTGATATGGTGCACCAACAATATCACCTGCTGCAAAACATCCTTGAAGATTTGTTGTCATTTTTCTGTCTACTTTCACATGGTTTTCATCTAATTCTAATCCAGGTACCAATTGACCAGGAGACACACTATCTCTTAAAATAAAAATGCCATCAGTTTCAATCTCAGAATTTTTAAGTATTAATTTTTCCACTCTTTCTTTTCCAATTATTTCTACTGGTATATCATTAATTATTTCAACCTTTTCATCAACTTCTATCTTTTCTTTATACATAGGTATATAATAGACTTTTGAAGCAATTGTAGATATGAAATTAACCTCATCCTCTTCATGTTTATTATATGCTATTATTGTAACAATCTTATCTTTATATAGTGGTGCATCACATGTTGCACAATATCCTACGCCTTTTCCTAAAAGTTCTTCTTCACCTTTAAAAGGTCTTCCAAAGTTGACACCTGTTGCTAGTATTATTGCTGATGCTTCATACATCTTATCATTAGCCATTAATGTAAAGTAATCTCCCATTGCATATATATTATTAATTTTTTCCTCTGTTATACTTATATCCATTGATTCCATATGCTTTATAAACTCATCTCTTATCTGTGCTCCACTCTTTCCATAGAAACCCAAGTAATTATTTATCTTTTCTGCTTTTGTTAACTTATTGCTTAATTCTTTAGATCCAAATATAATAAAATTTTTCTTTCTTATTTTCGCATTAAGGGCTGCCGATACCCCTGCTGGCCCACTTCCTATTATAGCCAAATCATATCTTTCCATATAAAAACTCCCTCTACACTTTAATTTAACATATTCTCATCTTGCTCAATAAAAAATACCTTATAACAGTTCTTCTATATCTTTTATCATATCTAAAGGTTCTATATGTGATTCGTATCTTTTAACTACATTCCCATTTTTATCCACAAGAAATTTAGTAAAATTCCATTTTATACTATCTCCAACAAGATACTCTGGATAATTTTCCTCTGTTATTGAATATAGCATTTTTTCTGTAATATTTTCTTTATTGAATCCCTTAAAAGGACACTTCTCTGTTAAATAATTAAATAATGGATGAGAGTTTGAACCTCTTACATCTATTTTTTCAGATAAGTTAAATGTAACCCCATAATTTCTTTTACAAAAAGTATTTAAATCACTATTACTTCCAGGTGATTGTTCAGAAAACTGATTACATGGAAATCCTATTATTTCAAGACCTTGCTCTTTATATTTTTCATAAATTTTCTGTAAATCTTCTAATTGAGGTGTAAATCCACATTTGCTTGCAATATTTACAATGACTATTGCTTTATTTCTATAGTCTTCTAATAACACTTCTTTGCCACTTATTTCTTTATATTTATAATCGTATATATTCATATTTTTCCTCCATCTATTAATTTTTATATATTAAACTTTGCAAACCTTATATTCTTATTTTATAAAGCTGTATATATCTTTCTTAATACTTGAAGGTTTTGTTATGGGTGAGTATCTCTTTATAACATTACCTTCTGAATCTATTAGAAATTTTGTGAAATTCCATTTGATATCTCTTCCAATCAATCCTCCAGCTTCGTTTTTCAAGAACTTATATATAGGATGTGTGTTTTGTCCATTTACATCTATTTTTTCAAACATTGTAAAGCTTACTCCATAATTTCTAAGACAAAATTCACCTATTTCTTTATTACTTCCCGGATCTTGTTTTGCAAATTGATTACAAGGAAATCCTAATACCTCAAATCCATTATGTTTATATTCATTATATAATTCTTCAAGCTCTGTAAACTGTGGTGTTAACCCACATTTACTTGCTGTATTCACAACAAGAACTACCTTTCCTCTATATTCTTCCATGCTTACTTTCCTGCCATTCATTTTTGTCGCGCTTAAATCGTAAAATTCCATATTAACTTCGTCCCTTCATTTTAATTTACGATAATATGATTTGTTAAAATTAAATTTTTCTCAATCAATTGATTTAAAAAAATATTTAAGCTTAATTAGACCTTTAATAATAATATCTAAAGTTTCCTTCAATTTTGTAGCTTCTAATTCACCCATACCAGAATAACAGAATATTTTTTCAGGTACTTCTAAGATCTCATCTTTCATATTTATTCCTTTTTCAGTTAGTTCTACAATAACTACCCGATCATTTTCTTGTGTTCTATAGTTTTTTATATGATTTTATTGTATTTATCTATACATTTCCTTTATTGATTTATCTAAATTTAATTGTGTCCAATTAATATGTTTATTATAATAATGTTTTTCTAATATGTCAATATCTTAATTTTAAATCATATATCTTCCAATTTAATAAAAATTTCAGGTGAAATCTTTTATTAAAAATAAGAATTACAGTTTCTATTTATTTTCATAATAATTTTTTGTAACTTTATTATTGCACCATATATAATAAATAAACTCTGTAGTTCCTCTAATAAAAAACTACAGAGTTTATTATTTGATTATTCTTTTTTATTTTCCCACTTTTTTCTCTCTACGAATCTCCCCATAAAGAAAGCGAATATACCAACTCCGATCCCTGTCTGTACACAGAATAAAAGGCTTTCAACTTCTCCTGGAAGTTCTCCATCTATCCATGTTTCCATAACAGGTGTAAACCATGGTTCATATGCTTCACCATTTATCTCCTCAACCATGACACTTCCTGCATCATCAGATCCTCCAAACTCAGCACCCTTTAATGCAAAAAGAGGTATTATAGCAATTGCCAGTGCAATAATTAGTAATATAATAACTGTTTTCTTGTTTTTAGTCATTCTACTTTTCCTCCTTTAAGAAGCCAAGTCCTGTTAATTCAGATTTTGCATATGTTTCAAGTCCTATTATAACAATAACTGTAAGTATTCCCTCGATAATTGCAAGTGGAAGCTGAGTAGGTGCAAATACTCCTAAGAATTTCACTGCTGATGCAAATACTCCTCCTTCAGGTGATGGATAAGCCATTGCAAGCTGGAAACTTGTTATACAATAAGTGAATAGATCACCTAGTGCTGCTGCAATAAATACACTAACTTTTCTATTTATTTTTAATTTTACACATAATTTATAAAGTCCAAATGATAGTAGTGGTCCTGCAATTGACATTGAAAAAGTATTAGCCCCTAGTGTTGTAATTCCACCATGTGCAAGTAGAATTGCTTGAAATATTAATACTATTATTCCTAATACACTTACTGCTAAAGGCCCAAATAGAATTGCTCCAAGGCCTGTCCCTGTCATATGAGAGCAGCTTCCTGTAACTGATGGTATTTTAAGAGATGAGATTACAAATATGAATGCTCCTGCCATTGCTAAAATAGTAACAGATTTTCTATCTTTATCAAGACTTTTCTTTATTGATAAAAATCCTCCAATTAAAAATGGAAGACAGATAATCCCCCACCCTATACAATACTTAGCTGGAAGATATCCTTCCATAATGTGCATTGCATTTGCTGCCGGAGTTATTCCAAACATAAGCACAAGCAAAATTGCAATTTTGATAATTTTGTTCTGATTTTTCATTTTCCTTCTCCTTTCAAAATAAAAAAGACACCTTAACCTAATGATTCCCACTCATTAGAAAAGCATCTTATATAATCTCTTTAAATAAATAAAAACATGAAAACATAATTCCATTTTTTAAGTAAATTTTATAATATCTTTACACTTAAAACATGAAATTCTATCTATACTTCATTATTATTCATTAAAAAGATTCATCCTGTATATAGTCATCGCTCGTAACTATATACATACGCTTATAAAAGGCAGGTATTCTGACTTAGGTTTCATAATCATATCTTGTCTTCCCAGAAAATCCAGTGACATATTTTTAAGATATAACTCTTCCAATACAGCGGCGGGACCGTAAGGGATTCTCACCCTTTTCCCTATTATCCTGCGGAGAAATCACAGGCACCTTCTATAATTATATTTTTGTCCACTTAATAGTATTACTACTATAAATCTGTTATATTTTATATCTAAATCATAATATTTGTCAATATGTAACTTTAATATTTCAATCTTTATTTTTTCTTAAACATATATATTTAATTTTATTTTGTAGAGTTTTTTGTATTAAATTACACTTAATATTTATTAAATATCTTTTTAAATTCATTTATATTTTTAGGATATAAGTTATCATTAGTTAATATTCTTTTTTCAATCAGTGTTTCATATACATCTAACATTATCGGTCTTTTCAAATTTGAATTTTTCAATATTTTTTCATTTTTAAAGATTTCAAGTGGCGTTCCATCCCCTATAATACCACCCTTTGAAAACACGACTACCCTATCTGCCCATCTGTATGCAAAATCAACATCATGCGTTGAAATCAATAATGTTTTGTTTTCAAGACTAAGCTTTTTAAGTACTTCTTCTAGCATTTCTGCATTTAGAGGATCAAGAGCAGCTGTAGGTTCATCAAATATAATAACTTCACTTTTCATAGCAATTATATCAGCTATACTGACTCTCTTTTTTTCTCCACCACTTAAATAATGAGGTGGTCTTTCTTTAAATTCAGAAATATTCATATAATCTAATGCTTCATTAACTCTTTTTATGACTTCATCCTTTGGAAGCTTCAAGTTCATTGGACCAAAAGATACTTCTGCAAGAACTGTAGAGGCAATAATTTGATTATCTGCATCCTGAAAAACTATTCCTATATTTTTCCTAAGTTCATTTAAATTCTTTTTTGTTATAGCTTTTCCTTTATAAATTATTTTACCGCTCTTAGGTGTTAATACACCATTAATATTTAAAAAGAAAGTTGATTTTCCTGCACCATTTGATCCTAATACAGCAATCTTCTCACCTCTATGAATATTTAAGTTAATATTGTTAAGGGTATTTTTTTCTCCCATATATGAATAGCAAAGTTCTTTTATCTGTAAAATTATTTCTTTTATCTTATCGTCCATCTAATCCTCCTATTTTGCAATATACCATATAAATATCAATATAGAAAAATATATGCAAGCCAATACAACATGTATAGTCTTAACTTTCTTTTCCTCTTCAAGAAATAACATATCACCATTATAGCATCTGGATTCCATTGCATTATAATAGGTATTTGCTTTTTTTAAAGATACAATAAGAAGATTTGATGCCGTACTTCCAAATGAATAACATGAAGTTTTGAAATCAATATATCCAAGCCTTGACTGTGCTGAATTTTTCATTTTACACTGCACATCAATTAATATAAATATAAATCTGTATATCATATTCATCAGTTCTATTATAATTTTAGGTATATGTGCTTTTCTCAAAACTGAAATTATTTCACTTGTATTTGTAGAAAGTGTCATCATATACATTGCACTTATTGCACCAAATGCTTTCATTACAATCTCCATTGTTTTCATTATATTCTCATCTGAAGTATATAAATAAAATCCACATAAATGTAAATTATAATCACCTATTGGACTCATGGATACTCCAAATGCTATTGCTATACTTCCAAGAATCATAAATACTACTGGAATACTCATTAATGACATATATTCATGAAATTTTATTCCCCCCTTAAAAATCGTAATAAATCCCATGGATACAATTATTGCTAATGATACATATATATTATCTGCTATTATACAGATTAGTAAGGTTAAAAAAGCAAATATCACTTTAAATGCTGGATTTATCTTTCTAAGCTTTGACTTATATGCATAACTATCAATTTTCCTTTCCATACAAACCTCCTTGCTTTATAAATTTCTTTCTTACTTCAATACTATACTTATTCAATATTTTCACATCCCTCTAATATACTCTAATTAGAAAACATAAACGTGTTAACTTTATTATTTTAACCTAAAACCTACTTTGTTCAAAGCAATATAATGTAAATAACTACATTTTCTAAAATAAAAGATGCCTTATACGAAGGCATCTTTTCATGTTCATATTACTATATTGGATTATCATTATTTTGATAATTATAATTTAAAAATTAATATATATCTGACATTTCTACCTCTACTTCATATTTTACATATGTATTATCCTGTAGTCTATGAGATATATTGTCTACATATTTTTCACTACATTTTGGAATACTTACAATAACACTTGTCCCCTTTTCTTTAATACTTTCTATACTTATATTACCATTATGAATATCAATAATCTTCTTAGCAATATTTAAACCAAGTCCAGAACCCTCTGTATTTCTTGAATATGATTTATCTACTCTTTCAAATATGCTAAATATATCCTTTAAATGATATTTATCAATTCCTATCCCATCATCTTCAATAGTTATTTTTATAAATTTATTATCATCTTTTATCATTACCTTTATATTTCCATTAATTCTGCTATACTTAATTGCATTTGATAATAGATTTAAAATCATTCTGTCATATAATTCTTTATCTATTAATGAATATAATTCTTCATCTGAAGTATCAAAAATTAAATTAAGTTTCTTACTATTAGCAAATGGGACCACACACATAGTAAGATACTCAGTTATTTCAACAATATTTTCACATGTAAATTCAGTTTTTACATTTTCTTTCTCAAATCTTGTTGTATCAATAAAATTATTTATAAGCCTTGTAAGTCTATTACAATTCTGCTTAATTATTTTATTATATTTTAACAACTCTTCTATATTTGCAGTGTTCTTAATCAAATCCTGAGTCTGTACTGCAGAATATATCACATTTACAGGAGTTTTAAATTCATGAGAAATATTTGCTAGTACTTCATTTTTTACTTCTTCATGCTTTGTTCTTTTTTCATAATCTTTATAAATTATATTCTTATCATCAATTGTCTTTTTTAATTCTAAAATCGTAGCCTCTAGGTCTTCTGATTTTTTAACTAGATTTTTATAAAGATATTCCTGTGGAGTTTTTAATATCTCCACCAGTATAATTTTTACTATACAGTAACTTGATAGTGCTCTAATTAAATAATATATAAATATTAATTCACTACTAATGTTCATATATACATTTAACTCTATAATTATGCTAATAATACTTAAATACATATACATCTTTAAATACAACGCCATAGATTCTGTGATATCAGTTCCACTTTTCTTAATTACTCTTAATAAATATATTTTCAATAGAATACAAATAGAAAAGCATATTAATATAATACTTTTTATATACAAGTTATCAACTTCATATAATGGTAAAATACTTAATGCAGAACATATATATATTGTACATATACTTATTAATAAGGTTCCCGCCAAAAATCTTTTAGTATTAATATTATTTTTATAATTAGAAAAACAGTATATTAGATAGCACGATTCTAGTATAGCAGCTAAAATCTCTATAGAAATACAACTATTTTCAAAACCATTGTTTATATGTATCTGCTTTTTAAAACATATATATGAAAATGATAGCATTCCAACTGATAAAAAACATATTGAAAGATATCTATATAAATTATTAATATATTTTAATTTTAAGCTATACGTTGCTACGGCACTTATTATATACAATACAAAACAAAAAATAATTAACACATCTATTATACTCAAGATATTTAAAATACTAAATTCTTCTCTAACTATACTTGAGTACATTATACAAAACAAAAAAATAATACCAATAACTTTTAAATCATTTTTAATATTCTTCATAGTATCCCTCTTATTTTATATCGTTTCCCATATTATATGTTATCATTTTTTTCCAAAATATCATATCATTTTTTTGAAATTCTTCATAAAAATTACTTTTGTTTGGTTATTCTCACAAATATCTATTGTATATCCTAAAATATATTCGTCAAATAATTTGATTGTCTCCAAAATTATTATAGAATTTTTCTTATATATATGATGTATATAAAAAAACTTCTCATACTCTAATTTAGTATAAGAAGTTTTTGATTTATAAATATTAATATAAAATTATACATAGATTCTATTCTACAGTATAATCTGCATGTATCTGCCCTTCAATAAGTTCACCAGTTTTGAATTCCTTATTTTTAATTTTCTTAATTACACTTTCAGGAAGTTCAATATAAGAAATGACAAATTCATAATTCTTTTTAATATATTCATAGTTTTTTACAATAAGTTTATATTGTTTTAATTCATCAAGAGCATTAATTATCCTGTCTCTCTTTTTATAAATACTTTTTGTTGACATTAATATAGCATCTGTAAATCTTTGAATTGCTATTACATCCTTAAAGTCTTCACTTTCAAGAACCATTTTTAACCTTCTATTTTGAAGCCATATTGCAATCTGCTGTGCATCATTACTTAATAAATCAAACACATCTTTATTGAAGTTAAAAGAACTATCCATTATTATAAGAGTTCTTAAAAATCCACCTAGAAATACTTGAGCGAACTTTCTTCCATCTCTTTCACTTATGGATACTTCAAAAAGAGTCCCTTTAATTTCTCTTCCTTCATAATTTTCAGATTCAAGACGTATGCTTCCGATTTTCAATAAACTTTTTATAACAGCATCAGTATTCTTTTTGCTGTCACTAAGACCAAGTTCAGAAACAAGATCCCCTATATACTTATCTACGCTTTTATCCGCTACTATATTATAGAAATGAGTATAATAGTGAGATATTATTCTTGTATCCAAACTATTAAGCTGTTTTATTGCTTTTAGTAAAGCTATCTGAGTAATTATATCCAGGGAATCCTTCCCCTCTTCAATTCTTAAATATACTTGCTTTTCAAGTTTCATAAGCAATTTCTGCTGATTTTCCTTATTAACAATAAGTCGATCAATTGTACCCTCAAGTGATAAATTATCATCAAGAAATTCTTTTTCGTCATCCTTAAGATAATCTTTTTTGTTTGTAGTATCAATTGAAAAATTACTTAGTACACTTGGTATAGTAATTACACTTTTTGCGTTATTAGTCAGAAAATCATAATATAATTTTAAAATGTCGCTTCTAAATGCTAGAGTTATAGATCTTTTTTGAAAGGTGCCAATGTACTTATAACTTGATAAAAGTGCATCTTCATTATCCCTCCATGTATATAGCTCATTAAACATTTTCTTCTTATATTCATCTATATTATTAACGCCATAAATCATTACGAACTTATCTGGCTCATATACACCTTCAAGTACTCTTTTATAAAAATGCTCAGCATACTCTATATCTTCACTAAGACTATTATTGCTTCCATTTACATATTTATTAAGCCATCTTGTTTTTGTTCTTTTAATTGAATTTGTAAGATTTTTATATATTACTTCTCTCTTACCTGTATCTTTTAAATTTGCAAGATCATTATCCAAAGTTTCATAGAAATCAGTAAACTTCTCTTTTTTTACTAGTACTTCGTAAACATTTTTAAAAAGTTTTATCATATCTTCTTTAAATAATCTATCATCTTTATCCATGATTCTCAAATATTCACCTCACTCTGTACTAATTATATCATAAGTCATATTCTTTTATTTGTATACATCTATCTTTATTATTCTCACATATATAAAACTTTTTATATACATAAACTCGCAAATAAATTTATTTTTTCCCTCACTATTATAACTTTAGCTATATAATAACTCATCAGAACATGAATTTATATTAAATTTTTCACAAAAATAAAAGTTTCGTGACCTGTATTTCCGTTCGCAAAGGTAATATTACTAAAATCACCGTTCGCAAGGGTAATTTTTTTTATAATTTTCTCAAAATTGTCATTAGATATTCTTCTAAATTAATTTTTTATCCTAAAATCAAAAAATTCAATTAAAATATTGCTGATATTTAATGTTTTTAGCTATTAAAACGCAAAAAATCAAAAAAATTTTTTCTTTTTATTGTTCATTATTTGAACTTTTTTTTAAGTTCGTGACCAAAACCCACCGTTCGCGAGGGTAAAAAACAAAATTCAACTCCTTTTTACTATTATTTTTATTAAAAATTGCGTTTCGTGACTTGTATTTCCGTTCGCAAGGGTAAAAAATTTATGAATTTTCAAAATTAAACTTTCCAAAAAGAGAAAAAAATCTCTGCATCCAAGTCTGTAATTGACTTTGAAAGTAAATTACTAAAATCACCGTTCGCAAGGGTAAAATACTTATAAACGTGATAACTTGGTTCACAAGTTACAAAAATCACCGTTCGCAAGGGTAAAAATTAGCGTTTTGCAATAATTCTTAATTTCGTATAAACTAATCATAGAATTCTATAAGTATTGATAATAAGCCATTTATACTGGTTGTTAAGCCTATACTTGTAAGTATAATTTAATATCATTTTAAAAGCATATTTATTTTAATTACAATTTATTATTAACAACATATTATTAAAATCGTTATAGAATTTCTTAAATCTATATGTAACTTTATAATTAAATACAAAATTATTGTTTATTTAAGAATTAATATATTTTATATAAAGGAGGTGAATTTGAATGTCTACAAAATTAAGTAATGAGCATATTACTAGAATATCAAAAGATTGCAACGAATATAAGATCTTAGATGTTTACATAATTTTAGCTCATATTTCATCAGAAGTTAAGAGTGGAAAATACTTAATTCAAAGTTATAGTAGCAAAAAATCTGATCTTATTAATATAGTTCATAAATATTGCCCAAAAGCTGCATATAAAACAATTCATAACTGTATTGAAAAATTAGAATTTATGAATATATTAATTTATGATGAGTCTTTATGTGCATGGTGTCTTAAAAATATGGAGAATATGACAAAGTCAAAAGATGAAGCTGAAACTTTAGAAGAAAGAGAAACTTTAACTGGTTACACTAACATAAGAAAGTTCTTTCTTACAGATGAGTTTTTTAATATGAAAGCAAGAGAAAAAAGAGTCATAATATATATCTGTCAACTTCTAGATTCAAAAGCTAGTAGAAATTATAAAAATATATCAATAAACTTATTGAAATTCAATAGTAGTTGGCTTAAAATTCTAAAAACCAAATGTAAATATTATGCCAAAAATACTATTGAAAATATGCTAGAAAAGTATAAAGATATATTTAATGATTTTTCCTCATTAGTTCGTGAAAAAGATATTGCTCCTAAGACTGTTACTAGTTTTAAGTTTACTTTTACTTGTGAATCATTAAATAATAGAAACAGTGAAGAAGATATGCTTGAATTGATTAAATTAAAGAACCCCAAAGAATATGCTCTTGTAAAAGATAAAGTTGAATTTGCACAAATAACTTTAAGTAAACAGAAAATAATGCATATTGTAAGAGCTATTTCAACTATTAAGGAATGGTTCCTTAAGGAAAGAGTTACTCAACTGATTATAAATAAATATATAGCAATTCAAATTCACCATAGTCGTGAAAATATAAAATCGCTTCCTGCTTATTCTGCTGCAGTAGTAAAAGCTGTAGTTAATGAATATAATGACTTTAAAGAAAAGTTTAGTAAGCATTTATCTGATAGTCATATAAATAATTATTATGATACTTATATAGAAAATGATAGTTTTAGTTCAACTGTCACCGAAGATATTCAATATGCACTATCTATGCTTAAAGCAGTATAATACACATCAAAGCCTTTAAAATTTTTTGAATTTAAAGGCTTATTGGCGTTATTAAAAAATAAAAAAAGAGATGAGAGTTAAAATATTCTCATCTCTTTTTTTATTTTTTCTAGTTCAAATTATATATTCTTTCAATAAATAGTATTTGAGAATCCATAAATACTATTTTTCTTTTATAATTTTATTACATTATTTTCATTATTGTGTATTTTATTACTATTAATATAAATATTTTTGTAAAGTTATTTAATAAATTAAAAATGTTTTTTAAAAATATATATAAG